>Ga0272444_10001197_pt1 | contig 25471 bp, 50 predicted proteins | sample SSMForm13_FD_201033 | JGI IMG/M metagenome (GOLD analysis project Ga0272444, IMG submission 201033) | Marine sediment archaeal communities from Little Sippewissett salt marsh, Falmouth, MA, United States - SSM-Form-13 | ecosystem: Environmental > Aquatic > Marine > Wetlands > Sediment ...
GGAGAGGGTTGTCCTAAAACTCCAAAATGGTATGAGTCTGGGTGTCCTTTAGACCCAGAAAAAATTAATGGATGGAAATCAAGAGCCATAAAGAAAAATGACTAAATTCAATCCATACCTTTTTTTTACCTATTAAACCATAGTTCATTTAAATATGAATCATGCGTATCTTATCTTAGCAACAAAACAACCTATCAAAAAAGAGGAAAACCAAAATGAAAAAAATGTCTGAATTACCTATAGAAAAATGTCCAGCTTGCGAATCTATGACCAGAAATGTGAGAGTAATAGTTCATGACTGGAAATCGGAATTCCATGAATTAATTACCCATTGCCAAGACTGTAATACTCATTGGAGTGGTCAAATCCATATATCTTATCTAAACTAATTTTATTTCTCTCCCATTGGATTGACTGAGTGCAATCTAAGAGAAAGGAAATAAAACAAAAAAACAAAAGTGAAAAAATCATGGCAAAAGAATATACTGAATTTCTATGTAATAAATGTGGAAAATTTGTAGAACCTAAATCTAAAATTGAGAATTTCTCAATTGACCGAGATTTAGGATACACTAAATATAGCTGGAGTGGAAAAGTGAAAACTCTATACTGTCCAGACTGTAATAATATTTTAGCAACATTACGAAATGATAACTAAAACCAAATAATTCTATTTCTCTGTTATCTGATTGACTGAGTGCAATCAGACAGAAAGGAAATAAAACAAACAAAAACAAAAAAGTGAAAAAATCATGTATAACATAATCTACAAAGACGGGAAAGCATATCATAGAATATGCGGGAAGGAATTAAGTTTTGACGAAATTTCAAACCATTGGTGTGATAATTGTGGAAGGATACAATCTACAAAAAACGAAGCTATAAACTATTGTGGTGTAAACATAATTTGTGGAGCTTCCACATTAGGCGAATGTCTTAACCAAATGAATACGTGTGCAATAGGAGAGGGTTGTCCTAAAACTCCAAAATGGTATGAGTCTGGGTGTCCTTTAGACCCAGAAAAAATTAATGGATGGAAATCAAGAGCCATAAAGAAAAATGACTAAATTCAATCCATACCTTTTTTTTTACCTATTAAACCATAGTTCATTTAAATATGAATCATGCGTATCTTATCTTAGCAACAAAACAACCTATCAAAAAAGAGGAAAACCAAAATGACAAAAACATTAGTATGCAAAAATTCCAAATTACAAACGGAATCAACTCGAACATTGTTAAACCAGTTAAATGAACTAATTTCTAAAGACCCAAATTATGACGAAAAATTTGAGATAGTGAATGAATTGTTCTCTCGTTATGTTACTGAAGGGGAAGAATACATTCCTTATCCTCAATAATTTATTTCTCTGTTATCTGATTGACTGAGTGCAATCAGACAGAAAGGAAATAAAACAAAAAAAAAAAACAAACGTGAAAAAATCATGGCACAATTAAACTTTACCTTTGAATCTGCTTTTAGAATAGTGAAAACTGAATATATCGAAATTATGTCTGCTGGAGACTCAGCTGGCTCAAACTGGAATTATGAGCATAGTCCTCTCCATGAATCTCAAATAGCACAAATAACTCTTGATTGGTATTCCCAACATAACTTCTTAACTGATTGGGAGTATGAGCCAGAGTATGATGAAATAACGGATAAGATTACTGGATATTACAGTCATCATGCAGAGGAGTTAAAACAATTCGTTAAGGATGAATTAAGCGTAACTCCTCCAAAATATAAATTTGAATAATTTATTTCTCTGTTATCTGATTGACTGAGTGCAATCAGACAGAAAGGAAATAAAACAAACAAAAACAAAAAAGTGAAAAAATCATGGCTGAACAAATAGTAGAAAATTGGACTGAAGAAAAGAAAGAAGCTTTTAAGAAAATTATAGAAGCTCGCAATGCAGTATTGAAAGCAAAAAAAGACTTTCAAGAAGTATTGAAAAATAAACCATCAATTGATTTTTGGATGTTTGAAACTGATGTATGGAGTTTAGAAGAAACATTACAAGGAATTGATGAAAACATAAAATATGTAGTATTAGGAAGTAAAAACTAATACTCTCTTTATCTCCTCTCCCATTGGATTGACTGAGTGCAATCTAAGAGAAAAGGAAATAACGGGAATACAACCAAATCAAAAAAGTGAAAAAATCATGGAAAACCTACATACCGAGTTAAAATGCGATATTCGAGAAATTTGTGAAAAAGAAATAGCTAGTTCAGCCTTTGCAGTCCGATTTTGTTACGTAAAAGGAATCCTATTAGGATTTGACACAAGAGGACAAGGAGAGGGATGGAATTATCCCCAATACGCTTATAGTGTAGACAAGCTAAAAAGTGAATATGGAATTACTGATGACGATATTCGAGAAGTTTATTACTACAATGGAATAAAATCTGATTAGTGATTCTTATGAGCCATTTTATTAGAGAAGTATGGAATGTCTTGGAAGATACAAACAACATAGATAACTTTAATGGCACAAGCAAAGGAATAGTGAAAGAAGTCCGAGAATATGCAATAGAATTGCAGAAACAATTCAAACAACAATCTCGCATAACTGATGAAAAAGAATTCATCCTTCAGACTATCAAAAGAGATATGCGAGAATAATTTATTTTTCCTAAGTATCTCCAAGAGTATTGACAGAGTGCAATATTCGGAGAAAGTAATTTTAGGAATACAACCAACAAAAAAATTGTAGTGAGCATAATGGACACTATCGAATTATTAGAAAGATATGCGAATAAGTTAGTTAAGGAATTAGCCAGAGCTTCCGATTTATTGGGAGTGGACAATAAGACAGCCAATGAAAAAGCGAACAAGGTCGCTAAAGAATTGGAAAAAGTAATACATAAATTAGGGGATAAACCCATTCCCGTTTATGATACTGATGACAGAGAACTTATCCTCTAACTCAACTAAACTACAAAACTTTTTTTTATACCTTCAAAATTATTCGTCATACCCTATTTTGTTTAAATATAAAATTGGGTTTACCTATCCTACCAACAAAAAAATAAAAACAGAAGTGAAAAAATCATGGCACAATTTACAAAACTAACCAGCAAATTTATTGACTATGTATTAGACAATCAAGGAATTTTTGAAAATAATATCTTTTGTGACCGAGCTCATGCAGAATCTCGCATGATTCAATTAAGCATCAATAAGAATATTGTTCTAACTGTTGATTGCGATTTTCCCTTAGATGAAATGGGAGAATTACTTAAAATCATGGATAGATTTCTCAGAGAAGAACAAATATTCGTATGGTCGGATTTATTAATTAAATTCCGATAAATTTTCTTTATTTCCCCTAATCTATCTAGCTGAGCTATTTAGAAGGGGATGAAATTCAAGGAATACGAACAAACAAAAAAGAGCCTATCAAAATGAATACAAAAACAAGACCTATCGTATTTTGTGAAACATGCGATAAAGAAATGACCTATGAAAGATTAGGAGTTTACCAAGATAGAAGATTGTATTACTTCTCTTGTCCTAATTGTAAAGTTGAAATAAAAATACACATTTGGAGTTAAATCAAAATGAACAATTCAATGATTCGGTCTGAAATTCAATATACCGACAAGAAAGGGAATAAGCGAACAATCTACAAGATAGCAAATCCTTTGCCTTTCCGAGTTACTTTCTGGGATACAAAAGTAAACTTTCCAATGGATAGGGCTTATAAAACAATGGATGAAGCTTTGGAATCTATGGAGTCTTTACGATACATGGAGAATATTGACCACATAGAATTAATGATAGTTAGGGAAATATGGAGTTGGAAGATACAATGACCAATGTCGAGGTAATCTATACTGAATTTGATGAGAATGATAAGAAAGTTGGGATTATGAAAAAACACACTTTTCAAGACTTTCAGTTTATGACAATTCACATAGAGCATCACCAAAATGGAGACCAGACTATCAAAATTGATTTTAGGAAAAAACCCATGACTAAAGAGGAGATGGATGAATTAGCTGATTTAATAGGAGCTGGTGAGGATTGGAGAGATTCTCATCCAGCATTCAAATAATTTATTTTTTTTTATTTACAAAAACCAACAAAAAGTGAAAACTATGCTAACCAAAGAAGAAAGAAAGAAACTAAGAAAATTCAGAAAACAACTAAGAGTAAAAGAATACGAAAACAGATTCAATTATACTGCAAAAAAGTTAAAGAATCTCTATAAAGATTTATACGTCTTAGCTGAGAACGAATACGAGAAAAGGAGAACCAAGGTTTCAATCCGATTGAAACTTAGAAAAATACGAAAGGATAATTTTGTATATTTTCTAAGAATGGTCAAAATACGGACTAAGAAACTATTGAAATTTATGGGTTATATTCAATTTCATCTTAAACAAGTCCATTCATCCATTAAATTTGATATGCGACAATATCATAACTCCAGAAGAAAAGCGAGAAAAGAAATTCGGAAATATCTAAAAACTCATGGAGAAACCCTATTCGATTATTGGAGTAGATATACATTAATCGGACAAAGGCGACCTATCAAAAAAGCCATTAGATGGACAAGAGAACACGTAATTATGAAATTTAAGAAATGTCAATGGGAGTATGATGACATAGATTGTCCGAGATGTAATGAAAAAGCAGAAGTATTTTTGACTGATGAGAATGGTAAAAAAATGGGATATTTCTGTTATAGCCATTATCAAGGTATAGCTCAAGCAATATGGGAGAGTGAGCATGACGTATAATCTCAAGACTTTCTCAAGGAATTCTCAAGACTATCAAAAGATAATTTCTGAACTAAAACTCAAACAAAAACGAACCAAATTATTTGAAACATTAAGAGGAGAAACTAACAATGGTAAATAATACGGAAGATAATCTCGAAATGGAATTAGTAGAATTATGGGAGTCTGCTAAGAGATTAAACAATCCCTTAGACAGTTTTCTAAACTGGGAAGAAACAAGAACCATAATTCCCGTCCTAATTGAGATTTGGAAAAATAAACATGAATTAATGCTTGAATTCAATCGCATAAAGCGACAATGGGAATTAACCAAAAAAGCATTAGAAAGGCGAGATAGACAGTTAGAAGAATCAAAGAAACAAATAGAAGAATTACAAAAATACGGAGTGATTCAAAAATGAGTGAGCTACCTAATCCCTATTTGGAAGAAATGGAAGAAACTATCCAGTTATTATTTAGAGAAATGATACAAAAAGCAAAGAGGAGAACTAATGCTAAGCAAAAACGAAAACAAGGCTCTAATAGAAATGTATAGGGCTTATCTATGGAATAACCATAACATAGATATTCCTTTAGAGCAATTGGAGAACTTAGAACCAGTAATTGAACTAATGCAGAGATTACATAATGCGTATAGACTGGGAAAACCAAAAATCAAAAACTAATTTTATTTCTGTATTGAATTGACTGAGTGCAATTCAAGGAAAAAGTAATTTTAGTTATTCAAAATAAAAAACAACCTATCAAAAAAGAGAAAAACCAAAATGAAAACTTATACATTTCCAAAAGCAAATAATCCCCAGATATTAGATGAAATGGATGGCTTGATGAATTTATTTGACTATTTGGAAGAAAAAATACGAGATTACCATTTAATAGGGAATCATTGCTCTCAGAGAGCTGGAAGAATTGAACAAACCATATCCGATAATTTTGAAGATAATCCTATTCCAAAGGATACAAATTCAAAGGAAGAAAACGAATTTTTAGAAAAGATGGAAGGATTGAAAGCTGATTATAATATGTGGATAAGAAGAGAGGATACAGCCAGAAAGAACGAACGAAATTTATTCAAAGTAAAACGAATGATACAAAAAGCATTCGCTAAAGGAGAACTAGAAAAATGAAACAACCAAGATTAAATGCAATATATATACAATCAAGCAAAGACCAAATAGGCTATGTAATGAAAGCCTTTTTCATAAATGGACAAATTACCAAAGGTTTTTTGGATTCATTGAATATGGAGTCCCTTTGGAATAGAGCCAAAGACCTAACAATCCCAGATTACTCACAAATGGTTTTAGAGGGATATGAAATTGAGTATCAATCTAATGTAGGAATTACAGCAATTACCATTGTGAGTTTTAATTTCATGGTTAAGACATATAAAGAAAAAATGGAAACAATTGTTAAAAATGCAGAAAGAATACGAAAAACCTATTACGGAATGGAGAACTATGGAAGAAAACCAGCATAAAAGAATATGCACTAACCAATGTATTTTCTATATCCCAGCTGAAGAAAGATGCAGTAAATTACAATTGAAAGTTTCTCCAGTACCTAAACAAGGGTACAAGTTAATTCGTGATTGTCGGGAATATCGTAATGGCTGGACTCCAGACTATCAAAAGCATGTATGCAAAAATCCCAAATGCGAGGGAAAACCAATGGGAATTCTCACTGAACAATGGGGAAGTAAATTGCTAAGTGTTATGTATAAATGTGGGAAATGTGGAAGGATAGATGGCGAGATATGGGATATTAACGAAAAGAAACTTCTTATAGAAAACGTTTACATGAAGTCCAGATATGGAGATGAAGAGGATTTAATTGACTCGTTATCTAACGGTGGGAGTTTTTAATAGGTTATTAAACAGTTAATATTAGAGGTTATTAGGGTTCTCTGAAAATTCTTATATGTCGGTATTTGGTCGATTACTAAGGAGATATACACAATGCAAGACATAGAAAACATAATGATTAACGATATGCGAGAGTTAATTCTGAGAATAATGATAGGCTCTGAGGATGGATATACAAGGAATGAAATAATGGAGATTCTGAAAGAATTTACTAATACGAACTATCCGAGAACAACAGTTTATGACAATATTTATCCTTTCATTTTTCATGGAATTATTGGAAAAAAACAAATCCCAAATCCCAAAGGAAAAGGGAGACCAATTGTTAAATTTATTATCATAAACAAGGCTAAGGCAAATAGATTGATGCAATACATAAAGAATCATTCATGTATTGCAAAAGATATAGGTAAAAAGCAAAAGAGGTATGATATATGAATACCTTTTCAAAGGGAGATGAAACCTTTGTTTATTTATATATGAATCATGCTTTACTCTATTTAGAAACAAAACAACCTATCAAAAATAACGAAAAGTGAAAAAATCATGGCAAAAAAAGGAAAACAATTTGGAATATGGTTAGATGAACAAAAGGCTTTAGAGCTAGATGAAAAGATAGAAGCTTCTGGGAAATGTGGAAGTCAATATCTGAAAGACCAATTAACGAAAGCAGACCTATTAGATGAATTATATGCTTTCATGGTTGAAATGATGAAACCAGCAAAAAAACCAAGCGAACAAGATATGAAATTCTTAGCAAAAATTGAGGAGATGTTAGACTAATGGCAAAAAAGAGTTTATCCTCTATGTTTGAAAATTTCGACAATGGGGAAAAGGAAGTAAAACCAACAAAACCAGCAAAAACCCAAAGTTCACCAAAACCAAAAAAGCAATCTTCAAGCTCCAAGAAAAAAGAGCAATTAGCAACCGAGATAATCTATAAGACAGAAGCTGTCTTAGAAATGCTATTAAACACATGGCAAAGATTCAAGGATAAAGGCTCTTCTCATGGAAATGAAATGCGTAAAGTAATCGAAAAAATTGAGGAGTATAAAAAGTTATAACCAAAACCAACATGGCTCATCAGAGAAAAATCTCTCTGGTGAGCCTTTTTTACGTTACACAAAAAAAAATTATAGGCTATCACAATGAACCAAAACCAACAAAACCAAAATGCTCTTATGTCCGAGCTTTACAGTATGGAGAGGCTATTAGAAAGAATTATTGATGTAATGCAAGGGATACATGAAGAGTTACAAAAACTGAACAAAAAGGAAAAAGACAATGAAAAAAAACCACAATGAGAAAGTCAATACAGCTAACTCGAAAATTATGGACACCTATTCCAAGATTGTAGAAATTGAAAATTCTCAATTCTTGGAAGAAAATCAATTTCTCTTAGAAGAGAATATGCGATTAAAACAAAACAATAGCGTATTGTTTGAATGCGTAAAGCAATTAGTTGAATTTGTTAAAGCAGAGCATCTTGAAGAGAGATTGGCTCAGACTACTTTTCATATACAACTCATTGAGAGATTAGAAAAATATTCTCTAACTCTCCCCATGAATCCAACAAAAATGAAAAAGACTGAGGACACGAAAAACAATTCAAAACCCATTATTTTTTAGGGGAAAAATCAACATGACGACATTAAAAAAACTAAAAGATAGTATGAATGAACTATTACAAAAAGTGCCAAGAATATTCCGATTTTTTGTATTCTTCCTATTACTTCTGATTCCAACTACAATTTTTTTGCTAAGATTATTAGCGATAGTGGGAAAATTCAGAGAATTTGAAGAGTTTTACTTTGTAGAGCTTCCCATATCAGCTTTGGTGACATGGTCAATGATTACAATCTTGACCCTAATTCTAACCTCAATATTTTTCTTATTCTTCTTATGGGAGATGTTCAGAAAGAAAACTGAATCTATACAAGAGAAAACTATGATATATGATAAACCTACTCTAAATATTTCCAATGAAAAAACAAAAGTTAATCATATACAAGATTTAGAGGACTTAGAAAGAATCCAAGCTAAACGGAAAAAATTAATTGAGTCAATGGCAAAAATCGAAAAAGGCGAGGACTTAACAGAAGAGGATATGAATTTCCTTGAGGGATTAGAAAAGGAATTCAATGGAAAACCAGAAATAATAGAAGAGCCAGAGGATATTGATTCTGATAGGATGGATGCAGAGATAAAGCGATTACAAGCTATAACTCATACAGAATTGGCTCGGAATCTTGAAAAGCAATTAACAACTAAAAAGAATCCTTTGGATTTTCTCAAGAAACTCAAGATTTTCCAAAGGGAAAAACCAAAAAGAAAAAAAAACTTTAATCCAAAAGCAATGCCTTTGTAATTAAAAAAAAAAACCAATGAAGGAGATGAATTCCCTATGGGATTCTATCGAAAAGAACCAAAATCAAAAACAAAACCATGTAAAAAGCAGATTGTTACTATAAATGTGCCTAACCAATACATAGACTGCTTAGATGAAATGATTGAGTTAGGATTAATAAACTCTCGGAGTGAATTTGTCCGAGAGGCACTAACGGATTTTTTTGAAAACGAGAAAAATCTAAGGAATGACATAGAAGTCAATTTTACCGAACTAATAACGGTAGTTAGAAAAGGGATGGCGATTGCATGAAAATAATTACCGTTAATCTTCCCGTTATGTTTATCAACAAAATAAAGGGATTAGTTGGGGATGAGGCTCTTTATCCAAGCAGAAGTGAACTTATCCGAGTAGCTATTAGGGATTTTCTGATTAAAGAGTTAAAAACTGCAAAAATGAAAACGATAGAAAAAACAAAAGAGCCTATCATAAACGAGAAAAATTTGCCATTCGTTCAAGTCCCACAAGATATTAAAGTTGGGGATACGACAATTCGAGCAACAAAGACCTATTACATCATTGACCGAGAGGCAAAATTACAAGGGAGACTATCAAAATGAGTTTAGTTCTTTGTCCAGAGTGCAATAAACCAGCAATAATAACTCAAACCACAATTTATTTTCATCATTGCTATGGCGTAAATAAAGAATGTAATACATTTGAATTTAAGAAACGAATAAAGGAGAAAGAAAATGAAATTCGAGTTAAAAATTAGTAAAGAAGTAAAACAGTTATTTAGAGGGCTAAACAGTGCAAAATCGGTATTACAAGGGTTACAATTCTATATAACAGAATCATTTATTGATATAGGTGGGATTGATACTGGACGGGTAAAATTATCAATGTTGAGAATTCCCCATAAGGATAAAAAACCCATTGAACCGATAACCATTGAACCTTCTGTTTTTCTATCCATGATAACTCATTTATTAGATAATGAAACTATCACAATTGAGGACTATAAACGGGATAAAAATACGGGAGTGAGAATTGTTTGTAATGACCGAGAATTCACTTTTACAGAAGATTGTCCACCTCCAGCAATTAAACCGACCAGCCTTAATAAAATATATTCTGATGAGAAAACAGACTATCTCGAATTCTCTATGGAGTGGAAAGAATGGAGCTACATTCTCCGAGAATTAAATTTAATGGGTTTTGATACTTTTGACTTTTCCACAAGGAATGGCGATTTATGGATTGATGCTGAGGGACATTATTATACCTACAAGCGAAAGATAATCAGCCTATCAAAATGCAGAAAAAAAACAGAGATTACCAAAGTTACTTTTGCAATGAGAAATTTTGATAGAAACATCTATCAACCTATCAAAATCAACATAAAAGATGACGACCCAATTTGTTTAACTTTCGAGCATGAAGGAATTACGCTCAAACAATGGATAGCTCCCAGAATAGAGGATGATGATTATGACTAAAATAAAAAATATTCCAGACCATATTCAATCTGCTGAGGAATTCATAGAATGGATAGTTCCTCAGCTAGGGGAATATACACCAAAGAAAGCAACAAAGGTAATCAAATTTTTGTGCCAATTTTTTCGATGCAAGGAACATACAAAGATTAACTGTCCAGAATGTTCAAAAAGAATATTGGAAAGCCAAGAGACGATTGACAAAGAGTATCATGCATTGAAAAATAGAATCATGGAAAAAAAGCATGAAGAACTAAGCGATAAAATCAAACAAAAAATAGAACGAATGAAGGGAAAATACGAATGAAGAAAAAAACAATGTATCCTATCAAATGGTTTAAAATCACCTTTGCCATACATAAGGATTTTCCACTAAAAGAATGGATGGAAAACAGCCTATTACAAACAGTGAGTAATCTAGTGAATCTTCATTTAACTGGAGCTATCAATCCTCAGACAGCTGAAGTTAGATTCGCCATGAAAAATCCAGCTAACCAAATGCTGTATAATGCTGAATCTATCAAAAATGCAAAGGAGAAGTTAGAAGATACGAAAAAGAAAGTAAAAATCGAATGGGTTGAGGACTGATGTTAGACACAATATATATAATCATGGATAAATGGCGAGTAGTCCGTATGACTAAAAACCCACCTTCTCTAAAGAGAAATGAGAGAGTAATTAAATTGAGGATTAGCGTAAATAATGAAATATTCAAAGAACCTACTCTTCAAGGAACGGTAAATATCACAAATAATGGACAAGACTTTGATTTAGCTATTGACTATCATAAACAAATGATAGTTAAACTAAAGCAAGAAAAGGAGAATGAAAAATGATTGGGATATTGATTGTAACGGGAGTTATTGTCTTAATTACGGGTTTAATTCTCTATGGAGTGCAAGACTACCTATCCCCACCAAAGAAAAGACATAGACATTATTTTGACTCAATTGCATTTGAAGAAAGACAAAGAAAGGAAAAAGCAGAATTAGAGCAAAAAATCGAACAATCGCTTAATGGGGAATATATCAAAAAGAAATATTATTTAAAACAAAATCCGACAGCATGGACAAAGAAGTATTGTCAATATTGTGGGACAGAATTAGTAAACGTATCTTTTACTGATTTCTGTTATAGATACAAAGATACGGGATTATACTATTGTGTGAACTGTAATTTAGAAACGAAAGACTTTATGAAAGGAGAAAAAATAGAATGTTAGAACAAATCTTAAACTATGGAATACCAACAGCATTTACGCTTATGCTCATGGTAATATTGTTCCTATTATTCAAAAAATCCAAATCGGAAAATATGTGGCTATTGCTAAGTTTCTGTTGTTTTCTGATTTTAGCAATATTCTTTGTAGTCCCAATGATTTTCGCTATGTTTATGGATTATTTGATTGTAATAGATATGAACAATTTTGGCGAATATTGGATTGAATTAGTGTTATTTCTCGGAGTGTTTATAATGGGTTTTATTGCCTTTGGAAAAGGTATGAAACAAAAAACCGTAACAATATCAAAGAAAGCACTCAAACGAATCATGCAGACCTCAAAAGAATCAGAGGAGACATTAAAAATTGTCAATTACTATTTGGAAAAATTTAACGGAGAGAACAATGACAATAAAGAATCCAAGACACATGAAAACGGGGACTAATTCAATCGACCCAAGACATATTGAGGAATTTGAAAAAAAGGTCTGTATAATCTGCAAGAAACCCTTAACTAAAGGCTCATTTGTTGCGATTAACAATGAGAACAATGAGAACAATAAGGGAAATGAACTTAGATGAGGAGTTAGATACAAAATGAATAAAAAGAGATTAGAAAGATGGATGAAACTCAAAGAAATATTCATCTGGATTATCGTAATTGTGTTCTTTCCTTGTTTACTATGTGTAGATTTATTCTTTGGCAAATCTCTTAGTAAACATCTTGAAGAACAATGGGAAAATGAGTATGAAGGTGAGGGAGAATTATAAATAATGACCAGATATGAGAAGAAATGTCCCCATTGTAATGCTCTTAATTGGTGGCGACCCTATAATCTTGTAAATAAAACCACAAGAGAAATAGTCCCTATCTCTGATAGTGGGGAATGCGAGATTTTAGATAAAGATGGCTTTCCCGAAGAAATGAGAACTGAGTGTCACCATTGTGGAAAAACATTTCAATTTAAGAAGGTGAAAATAACACTATGAAAAAATCAAAAAAAGGAATTCCAAAAAAAGATGGCTCTGGAAAAGGAAAACGAGCAAATAAAGGACGCGGTAACTGTAAAAATCAACAAAAAAAGGGAAAAGGAAAATGACCAAAAAACAATCAAAACCAAAACCGATTAGCGATATAGATTTATGCAAAAAATTAGAGAAACGTAACGACCCAGAAATAAACACATTAATCATGTATTTCCGAGATACAAAAAAAGCCTATATGTGCTGTCTAAATGACAAATCAAGATTAGCTGATAAATTGGACAGATTAACTGTTGAATTCAATAAAATACAAAAGCGATTATCTGAAATTTGGGTAAAAGATTCACTTTTCCAAAAGGAGAATCCCAACAATGAACCTAAAACACAAAAATAATTTTGATTGGGAGAAATGCAAGAGTTTTGAGGAAAAAACCTTCTCGGAATTCTATGACCCAATAAAAGTATATGTGGGAGATTTTCAAGCAAATTTCGAGTTATTGGGATTAAAAGAACAATTTGAGGGAAAAGATGTTAGGGTATATTCTGATGACGATATGACGGGAGTATTTTTTGAGTGTAAAATGGATACTCACGTCCATTCTCCGAACTTTTTTTTTGAGGATATATCTAATACGAAAACCAAAAGTTTAGGCTGGACATTAAAAAGCAAAGCAGATATTCTGGCTTATGGGTTCTATGATACAAATCTAAAAACCTTGGTAAAAGTATATTTTATCTACATGCAAGACCTTATTTCATGGTTTGAAAAGCACTATCACGAATTCGAGCCAAAAATTATCAAAAATCATGGATATAACACAATTGGAAGAGCTGTCCCTATTGAGTTAATGTGGGATGAAAACCTTATTGACTTCATAGCAACAAAAGAATTTCAAATTGAAAACAATCTATTTATCTAACCTTTGGAATCTCTTAGGAATCTTGAGATTTTCCAAATATTTCACCTTTAACAATACTATTTTTAACCAACAAAAATAATGAAAATTTACCAATGGAGACCAACAATGAAAGTTCAATGCGACAAATGTGGACAGATAGACGATTATAATCCCAAAAAAACGACAAAAAACAGACGAAAAACATGCTCAAGATGTGGTCATAAATACAAAGTTACTCCCCAGACAAATCCAGTAGTAAAGAAACAACAAACTATCACAATCAAGGAAGATTTTTTTCTATCTGAGCTAGATATTTTAATTCTGGGAGTACTAAAATCCTCTCATCCATACGGAAAATATCAATCCCAAATTGCCAAGATTACAAAATACTCAGCAAAGACTGTTAGAAGACACCTTTTAAGGCTAAAAAAGGAAGGATTGGTGAAAGAAGAACCAACGTCCTACCCTAAAATTTGGACTCTTCGACCAGATTATTACTCAAAGACTCATGGACATAAATTCATTTGTAAACTGATGAAAGGAGTCCCTAAAATTCAGCCAAAAAAGACTGTTCAAATGACTAATTGGAAGATGAAAATCTTTGAAATATATATTCCAAGATATAGAGTATGGATTCAAAATGCTCAACTTACTCCAAAGAATATAATTTTCTGGGTTGAAACCAACGGGAAAAACTCGGATTATGCAGAAGAAAAAGCCAAGAAATATGCTTTTATGATTCAACAATACTTAGAGAAAAAATATCAAATAAAAATCAGTCATCCTATATACCAAAAGGAAGAGGGAAAACAAGATTCTCACACATTACCTAGCTATGGTATAGATAGGATTGACCCAATTATTAAAACTGATGACCCAACAATTTCAGATAGGATATTTACAGACAGTACTCCAGAACCTAACACTATTGAAACTCCATTGGGAAAAGGAGAGCATCAAGCTTGGTTTGATAGGGTAAATACCGACATACCAGAGATAAAGGATGACATACGGGAGATGAAAGAACAATTTTCCGATTTTAGAACCGTTGTAACTAAGCTTAGCGATAATATCAAATCTCTTGCTGAAAATATGAAACAATTAAGCCAGAATCAAACAAAAGTAAATGAAAAAATGGTTGAGGGATTTAAGACTATGACTGAAGTTTTAGGGCAAGGAATTCAAAATATACTGCAAAAAAACAATAAAACTGAACAAAATTCAATGACTAAAGAAGATACGAAGGAAAACTCAGACCGAGAACCTTCCAATATCTATCTTTAGTCCTTTTTTTTTTCTCCACACTAAATCAATTTTGATAGGCTGTATAGATATGAATATAGCGTCCAATTTTGTGCCATATCTCCGACCAACTTTTGACAAGAGAAATTCTCATAATTCAAGGAAAAAGGAAATAACCTATCATAATGAAGAATGGACTTTTACGTCCAACGTCCAAAAGTGCCATTTGTATAGCATGGACAGAAAAAGTCTTTGTGGGAAAACAATACAAAAAACACAAAAGATAAAAAATTTTGATAGGCTGGAGTATGAGAAAACTGTATTAGACTTATATTTCATAAGTTTTTGTGGGAAAAAATCAAGAAAAATCAAAGGACGCTATCTCGTTTAGGATGAGAAAAAATGGACGTTCAATGCCATTCTTAGCGAAAACTACCAAAACCATTATAGAATAGACCTCAAGAAATTCTCAAGATTTTCTCAAGACCATAATTTTTAAACCCAAATAAAACAATTATCATGGTAATTATCATGGTTCAAAAAGCAAGACATAAGGAGAAATATTCTGGGATAGGATTCATTCTTGGAAGTTTCCCCTTTTTCGCAATAGGATTTCTCTTTTTCTTTATCTATCAATACTTCAATAATGTAATGGTAAACTCTGATGAGATAACAGAGTTAATAGGGAATGTCTTTATTTTTTCATCTTTAGGAAGTGCATCATTAGTAATCGGAATCGTATCAGTGCTTATCGGAGTAACGTTTTTGGTTTTTGGAATAATGAGGAGAATTCAATAATGGTTAAGAAAAAAAAGATTAAAGGTATTACACAAAAAGAACGAAAAGTATTAGTGTTTATTGGTGGGTTATTAGTAGGTTCTCTTTTTGTGGGGATATTAGGTGGGATTTTAGATTTATACGTTGAGGATACGGTCTTGCTATTTGGGAAAATTCCTTTTTCAACGGATAGGGCAATTTGGGTAATAGCTCCAGCTTTCTTAACATTCCTATTGGTAATTGTAGGAATTAAATCAAAATACGATTTAGATTAAAATAGGCTATCAAAATGGTTCAAAAAGCGAAAAAATCCAAAAAAAACTCCAAAAAAATAGGGTTTATTGTGGGGAGTATTATATTTTTCATAGTAGGAATCATATTTTTAGACATTTTCATTGAAAACATCCCCAATAACATTAGAGTTCTTAACATGGAGTTAATAGATTATCCAGAATACGCATCAGAAATTATGACTGAAATACGCATTACAAGGGCTATCGGAATCGGTCTATTAGTTTTAGGAATTGCATCTATTACTATGGGATTTGTATTTTTAATCAAAATAAGCAAAAAATAACCTATCAAAACCCAGAATAATACCTTTTTTACCTTTAGTGAAACCCTATTTCGCAATATTTAAACCCAGAAAAAATAGACTATCTCAATGGTGATAAACTATTGGTCGAAAAACCTAAACATGATTCTGAAAAAGGGAATATTCGTTTAATTGTTATTATTCTAGCTCTCGGAATGTTCGGAATGCTTGGAATCTTTGCTCTTGGATTCTGGACGGTTATTCCTACTCTATGGGTTACAATCCTATCCATAGCATTACTAGCTATCTTAATTGTATTTATGGGAATATTATTAGCGAATCCTTCTTGGAAGTGATGCAAAATGGATAAAACCAAAGCTTTTCTTTCACATTCTCATTCTCATTATTTAAACCAAGTCCAACGGGAAAAGTAAAGAAAATATAAAAAATCAAATTTTTTTCTCATTTTTCAGTAATATTTAAACCCATCTTTATGAAATAAAGATGTAACCAATAATTATTTGGTGAAAATTATTATGGTATCAAAAGCTGATAAAGAAAAACGACAGAAAGCGACCCTTTTAACAATCTCAATTATTGCTGTTGTTTCATTAGCTACTATTCTTTCCCTTTACGGAGCTGGAATTCTTGGGACTGTTACTCCAGTAGATACAGTAGCTGATGAATACGTAATAGTTGTGGACGATATGTGGGACGCTCCAAATACTGAGGATTTTGAGTCCGAGTTATCATATTTATGGTATAGTGTGGACACCGACGGTATGGAAGAGGATGAAATAGAAGATTTGGTTTGGGCTGATTTTAGTGCTGATGGCACTGGAGATGATAAATCTCCAGAGGATGACTACATTTACATTTGTAGAATTTACGATGCGTCCACATCCGATATTGTGGAAACCTATGTTTGCACTGATGGAAGAATTTTCGAAGGTAAAATCCCAGTCTTGAGTTTAGGAAACAATTATATCTCAATGGCGAACTTTACTGAAGATACATCAATGGTTGCGTATGCAAGAGATGGAGGAGTAACCGTAAATCAGACAAACTTCCGAGATTGGAATATTCTCTGGACTACGTTGGATGCGAGTGAGGGTACTGGTGAACAAACCAGAAAAGAAGGTTACAAATACTACTTTGACCCGACCACAAACAAATATTCAACATTAGTTGTAAAAATCCAATTCAATACGACAGCTTCAACCAGTTATTGTGAGCTTCAAGATTCTTATACAAATAGGGAGACAGCTTCTGGCAATTATTTATATGTGGAAATTGATGTATTACTCAATAACCAGCTAGAAACTGAATTTAAATTTGATACGAATTTAGGTACAACCTATGAAGTCATTGGTATGTCTATTGGATATGGCAATGCGGACTCAAATACGCTTTGGGATACTCAAAACTAATCCTAAAAACTTTTTTAGGAAGGTGTCCCCAAAGTGAACAAAAAAAACAAAATTTTCCTTTTTTTAATTTTAATCTCCTTTTCAGCCAGCTTGACAATGTGCATTCCCCAAGCTCAAGCATTGGACAATACAAATGTGGCAATGAGTGAGGCAATTTTAGAGAGAGTAAATCTTAGTCTAACTGCTGGGAGTGGAAGATTTGATAGTTTTTGGGATTATGAAAAAGATATTTACGAGGTATATGACATAAACATAATTCCAAATCCCGTTGAAATAGGGGAAGATTATGCAGATTTTGAAACTCACTTTAAGGTTAGGGCAAATCTAAGAGTTTTTACCAATTACGGTAAAGACAATGCGTATTGGAATGCTAAATCAACTACCGTCCATTATAAATGGCTCGATGTCTATTGGAGTACGAATTGGTTTTGGACTACATGGAATAATTTACATCACGATGAATATTATGTAGATTATCAAGATTACAATTTTTACGGAAAAGACCTTTTACATCCCCAAGACTACATAAAAGCTGATGGATATGAGGGAGACTTCAATCTTGAAGTTTTGTATGACGATTGGGAGAGAGCTTATGGTTTAACCGACCAAGAAGAAACCGTTGAAATATCTATCCCAGAGTTTTACCCAACAAAAACATCAGTAATAACTGCTGATTCCAATGCTCTCTATAATTACTCCGATGTTTTCCAAGACTATGGATTTGAAACCGAATTAGCACTTATGGATTTCACAAGAGTAGAGCCAAAAACGGGTACATACGGGACTATGGATTCAGACATACAACAAAAATTACTCGCATATACATCAACGGGAGCTATCGGAGTCCATAAAATTGATGAAAAGCCAGCTTCTTTTACAGAAGTTAGCAACGGTCAAAGAGTAGGTCAAGAAGGTGGGGAATATGTGTTTCGAGGGGAAATGGATAGGATTAGTCCCTATAATTTCCAATTTGGCACAAAAAACGTTCCGAGATTAGAAGTATATGAACAAAAAATCTATCGTGGGAGTTGTGAAATACGGGTAGATACTGAGGGAAGTGGCTCTGGATTCAAAGATGGTACTCCTTATGTATATCCAGCTGATACTCCTTTTCGCCAAGTTGGATGGCACATATATGAAAATTCTCATACCTATGATTTGGAAATACAATTTGTCGCAAAAGCTCGATTAGAAGCAGACCCAGTAACCTTAGACAGATTATTGGAATTACCCATAGTTACACAAGGGGATGCAATATGGAATATCGCCATGACGGGAAATACCAATGCTTATATCTTTGTGGATGCTGGATTTTTTGGAAATTTATGGAATAAATTTTTAGCTAGTGGAAATATAAAATGGATTATCATTGGAGTTGTATTGGTCGGTATTGGGTTCTTAGGATACATGACATGGAAGAGTCCAATGGTTCAAAGAAAAATCGGAGCTAAAATGCGAGAAAAAGAATTAGCAAAGCCTAAACGAAAAGTGAGCAACCAAAAACGAAATAAAGGAAAATTAAAGAAAATCTTTAACAATCTTAACCCTAAGAAAAAATAACCTATCAAAATAAACTTCAATACCTTTTTTTTCTATTCTCAAACCTTAATTACTGGCTTTATAAAAGAATTTATTAGAAAGATTATCCCTAAACTCATGTATGACCAAAAAAAAACCTACTTCTGAACCAAATACTTTCGATAGTTGGATTTATGGTAGGAAACCAATGGCTGAAAAACAACAGAAATATTCTACTGAACAAAAGTTCAAGATATACACTATCTTTTCATCCATAACCATAACGGGATTACTAATTGCATTATTATTAATACTCTTATTAAAATAAATGAGGCTATCAAAATGACCAAGAAAACAACCAAAATTATCTCACTTTTGATAGTGGGAATTACATTCTTTTCGAGTTTTTGTATGTTTATCGAATTACCGACAGTAAAAGCCTATACGGAAGATGTGGACAACCCTAACACATGCAATTTAGGGGAAGTTTTTGTAGAGCATAAAAGAGGAGATACATTCCTAACTTATACAATGACGGGAAATTTTACGGAAGAAAACGACAAAGATTTTATGATTACCGAATGGAATGACCCAGACCCAAATGTTGAAGGTTGGGTATATGACCCATATTTTGACTACTATATTTATTATTGGGATATAAAAGAAATTAATGGTACTGCTGATGGATTTAACGGAAAAATGTATTACTTAAATGGGACTATCGCAAATGACAACTTATATGAACAATATCAATTTATTGACTCAAATTCTCCAGCCATACCTAATGCGTTTTACTCAAAGGTATATCCTTCCATGTGTGGAGTTGAGGGAGTACCAGACAATGATAACACATGGTATGACCAAGACCAATGCCTTTTCGTACCATGGACTATGACTTTTCGTTCTCCGTATTTAATTCATAGTATAACTGGGGAAGATATAGGGTTACATTCTGGGATTGGTTCTTTCACTTTTGCTTGGACTCTCTATACAGAAGAGCAATTCAACGGAAGTGTATATTATAATTTACAGCCTATTATTTCATTAGATTCCGAGCATTACTCCCAAGCGAATACAAGAATTGAATATACAACGGATAATGTGCATTGGTATGAATCTAGCTATGATTCTATTACATTAGATGACTATCAATACAAGGTAAAAGTCTATGATACAGCTACTAATGATTTAATTTATGCTGATAGTAGTTTTGTAAATTATACAAGACATAGAAGTATTGAAATAGATTCTATTAAATTAATCAACAATGCGGGAGAGCCAGTCATATTTCATGTGTCTAATCGGACTACAACCTATCAAAACACTACTTATTACAATACTGCTGAATTAGTCTCCATGTTTACTGGCACAAAAAACAGCAGTGATTATTCTTGCATGGATGCAGAAGATTTTAATTCTTTACTCTTAGAGCCTATCGGAACGGGTCAAGCAGTATATGATACGCATACAGAAAATTGGTATGCAGACTGGGATACTATGCTCAATGGCACAAGGTCGGGAGTATATGCAAATTTAGAGGATATTGATTCTAGCTATTGGGAATTAAATTCCAATACAGAATCAACTATTTCCGATTATGAATTAGAATACCTTTTCGCTTTTCCCAGTTGGACGGGAATGTATTATAATTTGGGAGCTACAACAACAACAACGTATGGTCAATTTAATGGACAAATTGCCAATGACGATAATAATTACTTTCATTCAGACTCGGAAATAACCAGTCAATCTATTAGCAGTTATAATTATCATACAGAGAATTATTATCCTCATTCAGCTACCTATACCAATGGGAGTTTATACGATGGAAGTATCCCAGATAGTATTGATACAGACGATTCAGATTACTTAGAAATAGATTCTAATATCGTGAGTTATCTAAATGGGGATTATGTAGATTACAATTATACGGGTTCAGCTGATTCAGCTTCTTGGGATTCTGGGACTCCAACGGGTTCACTATCTAACTTAGAATCTAATGACGATTCTAATTATGAAATAGAATGCGATACAGCCAGTGGCGAAACAGTAATGGCTTTTGGGTATATTCCGTATGAGAGTTTTAACTGGGCGAGTGATATAGGGACAAACGAATGGACATTATCGTCTGGGACAGACCATTATTTAGCTGGGGAATGGGGAAGCTCAACTTTTACTCTTAATACAAATGGAGCTGGTCAAGATGGAGCTACCGAACAAATCGGTTTTCCCAGCTCTCATACGGGTGGGTTTAATTCTGATGACGAGGTTGTTTCATTTAGAATGGCTTTTAGGTCTGCATCTTGGGATTACTTAAACGAATGGGTTGATTTTAGGTTCTATATAGATGGAAATTACTCGGTTAGCACTGAACTTTGGATGTTACAATCTGCTAATCCTCAGACCTATCAATACTATTTTGATTGCGATTATTTATTTGGAAGAAACTTTACGGTCTCCGAATTTGTGGATAGTAGTAATTTCTTAGAATTCACAAAAAATGGGGACTCCTTTTGGCTTATGTATTATTTTGAGATTTTGGACGTAACGGTAAAAACTTCTAAGGACGTGAGTGGAATTTATGGGACTAATGTAATCTCAACCGATTATTATCATGGGGTTATTGACACAAGTGAGGAGTATTATATTAACTCCGATGGAGTTACAACTAACCTACATACAACGGGGGATTTTGGTACCCATTGGGAACATTTCGATGACGGGACAGTAACAACGTATGTATATGGGGATAGCACTGATGACGGGCAATATGACGAATATGGAGTATATGACGTATCGAACTGGCTGGATAAGGACAGCAATTATATTAACGTTTTCTCTGAGGATTACTGGGGAATTGATGAAGATTTGAGTTTATATCAAATCCAGTCTATAACTCTGGATATGGATGTATATGCTACATCCTATACCAATAATTATGGGCAATTAACATTCTCCTTAGATGGTGGGTCGAGTTGGGAGACTTATAAAGATGTAAAAGCCACAAGCAATTCGGTATGGCGAAATAATGTGGATGTTACATGGGATATTTCAGCTCAAAATCTAACAATGGAAGTATATGACGACCTTATCATAAGACTCCGAGTTCAAACAACTATCGGCAATCAAGTACGATTTTCTCAATTGTGGGTAAAAGAAGTTTCATGGTATTCTTACTCATCAAGCAGTTACCAATATGATACGTCTGGATATATCGAATTCGATTACTCGGATTTAGGTAGCTCGGGAAATATTACAGATAGAAGTGATATTACGGATATAGGATTAAATTATAGATTTTATTCTAATGTATCTCAACAAATAGATATTTATGCGTATGATTGGGATAGCTCTACATGGGATATTTTAACTAGTACAAGTCCAATCAGTGAAACTGCATACGCAAATTATTCATTAGGAGTAGAATATCTCCAAAATAATATCAATGATTTACTATTCAGATTTTTAGTAAATGGTACTAGTAATTCAGCTCCTTTTGAAACGTATTTCGATTTAGTTACATTAGAATTACAATATGAGAATCAACATGACCCGTATTATGATTCCTATTATGGAATGGACTTTATTTTAGAGTGGGATTTAGGGAATTTAATAGATATAGGCAATATGACCACAAAAGGAGATTTATCAGCGACAGCAATGGATGTTACAAAATTAGCTTGGGATTGGGGAGGGGATGCTTCCGACACTATAACTATAAGTTATTGGAATTATGATTTAGCTAATTGGGATATTGACCAAGATACGATTACGATGTCCACATATACGACCTTTGCCTCTTCTTTAGATATTACGGATAGATTAGACAATACAGACCTTTGGTCTGCTGATTTAATCTGTAAAATGCGATTTCAAATTGAAGATGACTCGGAAGGGGAAACGGGATTTGTTCTTGAAGAGCATATTCTCTCGAATTCTTCTTGTAGAATTTATTTAGATTTGACTGAGTTGGAATTTCAGTATGAAAATCACAATGACCCTAATTATGATAGGACACACGAAATTAGTGGCTATTTTCAATGGGATTTAAGCCAGTTATATACTGATGGAAATATCACGACAAGAGATGACATTGAGTCATTTACATTTAATTGGATTTGGAATACTAATGTATCCAATACGGTATATTGGAGTTTTTATAATTGGGATGGAAGCTCTTGGACTGCAATTCTCAACGACGCAACAATTACGGAGACAGAAGATAACGAATTACTGGCTAATATTAACGGGATTGATTCATCAAATTATTTGATTCGTTTAGCATTTAATACATCCTATGACCAATTGGATGAAAGGGATTCTTCTGGGATAAGTTTAGATGTAGAATACATTGGCTCAAATGTAGTCTATCAAAATCGACATTTACCAGTCTATGACTGGTATAATTATATTTCTGGATATGTAGAAATAGACTTATCCAATCTGTTTATTCTGGGAAATTTGACAGACACTTCCCAAATAACCGATACAGAATTAAGTTATAATTGGAAAACAAATGTTTCTGAATCATGCAGTTTTCATGCTTGGGATTTTACAGCTTCCGATTGGGATTTAATAGCGAGTGATACACAAACAGCCTATGCAACGGATACAACACAAATTTATGATACGGTTGCTGATTACATAGATTCTATTACGCATACTTCAAGATTTAGTTATAATATTTCATATCTATATGAAAATCATACTACAAATCAAGATATTGAATTAAGTTTCGACCTAATTCAATTAGAAATAGACTATCAAAATCAACGTGAAGAATACTACAATTGGAATCTAAGTTATCAAATTGAGTGGGATTATGATGAAATTAGTTCGTTCTTTAGTTGGGACTGGGTAAATCATACAAATATGATTTATGAATATTATTTCAATACAACGGTTGATTATGTGGATATTGAATTCAAATACAATGATACAGCATTTACAACCTATCACAATGGGATATATACCACAATGACTCAAATCCAAAACCTATCCCAGCCTATTGACTATTTTAACAATACGCTTAAGTTTATCATGGATGTAAATGTTAGCCTTTACTCTCATTGGTATGAGCCTTTTGAAATGATAATGGATTATGCTAATATGTCTGTTTTTTTTAGTAATATTTCGATTCCCGTATATAGTTATGAAGGGACTAGGGATTTTCTGGTTGTACCGTATGATTATGCTTTGCATAACATTGATGACTCAACCTTTCCTTCTGGCTCTGGGACACAAGCAGACCCGTATATCAATCAAACCTATAACGTAACGGATATTTACGGGAATTATCTTGAGAATGATATAGTAATCCCCGATTTTACCGATTATATAGAAGTAAATTATACAGCTCCCCAAATGCGTACATGTTTAATCAGTTATTCAGACCAGAGAGGGAATTATCTTGACTTTTTACAATATAAGACTAAAATCAATGGGACTACTATCTATGAACAATATTTCTATGCTGAAGTATCAGACTGGGTAAATATTAGCGTATATGACCGATTCGATAATTTTATTACTAGCTCGGGATATACCGTAAAACGTGATGACAATTGGATTAGTATTCTCCTAACATTACATTCTCTAAAAATCTACAATCAACAAATAGAGTTCGCATGGTTTAATTTAACAGAGAACCCAGCAACCGATTATTATTGGAGTGAATGGTTAGCTCCTAACGAGATTACCGAATTTAAATTATTAGCTGGGAATTACGTTATTAACGTAACGGAGTATGAAAATAGCACATCTCACCAATACGCTTATACGTTAGCTGGAGACGATATTCTGATTATAGATTCTGGGTTCACAATTCAGCAAGCTATTTGGAATATTCAAAACGTAAATACCACAATAGGCAATCAGATAACAGCAGTTAATATTACCATTTCTAACGAAATGTCATCCATAGAAAACCAGACTATCTTAATTGACTTCAATTTAGGAAATGTGAATACTACCATTGGAAATTTATTGACAGCTCAAAATACCACAATTTCAGCAATTTATTCAAACATAACAACGTTATACACATATCAGCAAAATCAATTTACGATATTGGACAATAACATCAACTTTACCTTTACGGAATTGAATTCGAGCATATTTTTAGTGAATAACAGCATTTATACAGCCATAAATAGTCTTGATACATCTCTAACATTAACTAATAATACGATTATGGGGAATCTAACTACTATATTAACAATGAATGAATATCTAACTCAACTATATCAGAATACAATGTTTTCAGATTTAATTAATTGGACTGATGCGTATAGAAATAGCACATTTATTGAGAATCAGATAGATACATGGACATTCGTAAATAATTTCAAAAATGATAGTCTTAGGATATATTTTCAATATCAAGATTTAACAGAAAGTATTAT
>Ga0272444_10001199_pt1 | contig 25461 bp, 18 predicted proteins | sample SSMForm13_FD_201033 | JGI IMG/M metagenome (GOLD analysis project Ga0272444, IMG submission 201033) | Marine sediment archaeal communities from Little Sippewissett salt marsh, Falmouth, MA, United States - SSM-Form-13 | ecosystem: Environmental > Aquatic > Marine > Wetlands > Sediment ...
AGCCACCCCTTCCCGGAGTTTTTCAAAAAGGGAGGTATTCGATCTTCCAGTGATGCCGTGCATAACACACGGGTATTCCCCATTTCTATCAGCGCCGATCCCTTCGCGCTCGGCAGAAAATCCCTGGTAATGGTTATCTGCCGCATCTCGTTCCATTGCCGGTCATTTGTTCGTGTCATCGTGTCCCATCGGTCGAAAAATATTTTTTGATACTCCGGGTTACCGCATTCGCAATCGCTTTCTGCGTATCCTCGTCTTTGAGTTGCTTTCTACTTTCGAGATTCGTTGCAAAGTTCATCTCCAGGAGAACGGCGGGCGCGCTGACAGATTGAAGAACCATGAGCGGAGCACTTATCAATCCCCTTCCCTGGCGCAAAAAGACCCGGCCCATATTTTTCTGAACTATCCGTCCGAAAAGCACACAGTTGTTCAGACGTGTGGTTTGCTCCATATCTTTAAGTATTTCCCCTGAATTGTTTTTGTGAGCCGATGGAACGCTGGCGGCGGGATAATACACCTCATATCCCTTTGCGTCGACTCCGAAACCGGCATTGACCTGCAGGCTTATAAACAGGTTCGCATTCGACTTTTCGGAAAAGTTCCTTCGCTGTGCCGGAGAGACATCCGTATCACGCGAACGTGTCAGCCTGGCTTCTATATTGTCGTCGGCTGAGAGGTTTTTCTGTATACGCTTGGCTACGGCCAGGGTTATATCCTTTTCATACACGTTTTTGGATAGTTTTACCCCGGTGTCGTCCCCTCCGTGACCCGGGTCTATCACGACCACGTACTTTGCAGCGGCCACGGATACCGGGAAAAGCAGCACCATAACTAACACTATAATATGTATGAGTCTTTTTGATTCTTTAATCATTTTTGTCCTCGACTTCAAGATTCGTTACGCGGGCTTAGTACAGCAGATTACGGTTGAATGTCAATGTTTTTGCGTGATTTCTTCTTTTTCGTGTGTTGAATGGGGCCCTTTATCCGTTCAACCGATAAAACACTCTTCAATTTCTTCAACTCGGAGATAATCATGTTGAGCTGTTTGAGGTCTCTTATGTCCAACTGAAAGTCACAGATCGCGTTGCTGCCCGGTGTTGTGGTAATGTTGACATAGGTCATATTTATGCCCATTGAAGAAATAACGTTGCTCAGCTCGGATGAAAGCCCCTTCTTGTCTGTGCAGGTTACCATAATACCAACCGAGAAGATCTGATTTTCACTCAGGTTCCACTGGGCGTCGATTATTCTTTCAGGGTCCATTTCTTTTACCATGGGACAGTCCGAACCATGTACGGTTATACCCCTTCCCCGCGTTACACACCCTACTATCTCATCCCCGGGGAGAGGACTGCAGCATTTGGCAAATCGTATCATGACATTATCAATACCAGTCACCGATATACCCGCGTCAGAGGGAGTTTTCTTAAACCGTTGCGCGATTTTGTCCGGGGTTTCACCGGTTTCTTCGTCTTTCACGGCATCTTCATCGTGCGTGAGCAGGTGTGCCACATGCCGTGCCGAGACCTTCCCGTACCCTATCAGCGCCAGCAAATCGTTAACGGTATTCAGAGACTGTTCTTCCAGAACCTCATCAAACTCACCGCCTTTGATGAGTTTACCAAAGTTCAAATGGTGTTTCCTGAGTTCTTTTTCAAGAATGCTTTTACCCAGCAGAATGCTTTTTTCCCGTTCCTCTGTCTTGATCCAGTGTTTTATCTTGGAAACGGCCTTTGACGTCTTTACATATTTCAGCCAGTCCTTGCTGGGATAATGTCCGGCCTGGGTCATAACTTCAACCGTATCGCCGTTTTGAAGCTTGTACTTGAGCGGCACTATACTCCTGTTAATTTTCGCGCCAATACACTGGTTGCCCAGGTCGGTATGAATACTGTAGGCAAAATCGATCGGCGTTGCCCCCTTTGGAAACGATTTCACGTCTCCCTGCGGGGTAAACACGTACACTTCGTCAGGATAGAGCGCCAGTTTCAGACTTGTCATAAATTCCCGGGCGTCCTGGTGCTCGATCTGACCCTCAAGCAATTCTCTGAGCTTATCGATCTGATCTTCATCCTCGGCGGAAGAAACCTTGCCTTCTTTATACCTCCAATGGGCCGCGATGCCCTTATCGGCCCATTCGTCCATCTCTTTGGTCCGTATCTGTATTTCCACGCGTTCCCCGTAGGGCCCGATAACCGTCGTATGCAGTGAGCGGTAATTGTTTGCCTTGGGCATGGCCACATAGTCTTTAAAACGCCCTGGAACGGGTTTCCAGAGCGCGTGAATGACACTGAGGGCCTCGTAACACTTTCGGACTTCATCCGTATTCAGAATTATTCTGAATGCCGTCAGATCGTATACCTCATCAAATTTTATGCGTTGTTCGTGCATCTTTTTGTAGATGCTGTAGAAGTGTTTGGCTCTCCCTCTGACCTCCCCCTTTAGCCCGAAGATTTTCATCTGCCGCTTGATGATCTTCTTCACCTCTTCCGTGTAGCGGTCCCGCTCTTCCTTATTTTTGTCCACACGTTCCGTCAGGTCTTGATATCCATCGGGATGAAGGTATTTCAACGACAGATCTTCCAACTCCCCTTTTATCCAGCTTATTCCCAGACGGCTGGCCAGGGGAGCGTATACCTCGAGAGTTTCCTGTGCTATGAATTTCTGCTTGTTAAGGGGATGATAATCAAGCGTGCGCATATTGTGCAGCCTGTCAGCAAGCTTTATGAGGAGAATCCTGATATCGGAGGACATTGCCAGTATCATTTTTCGGAAGTTTTCCGCCTGGCGCTCCATCTGGTCCCCGAATGTTATTTTACTTATCTTGGTAAGACCGTCAACGAGAAAGGCGACTTCTTTACCGAAGGCCTCCTCCAGCTGCTCAATGGTGGCCAGCGTGTCTTCAACGGTATCATGCAACAGGCCGGTGATCAGCGTCGCGGTGTCGAGTCTCATTTCAACCAGCATGTCCGTCACTTCCAGGGGATGGATAAGATACGGCTCTCCCGACAGTCGAAGCTGTCCCTGGTGCACCGATGCGGAGAAAATATAGGCCTTTTCTATCATCTCAAGGTCTTTCTCGGAGAGATATTTCTGGCTCTTTTCCAGTATGTCGGTTATTCGTACCATGCTTTACCGTCTACCCGCAGATCACCGGCACTCCAGACTGTCATGTATCGCATCGATTAGAAAATCCCGGACCGTTTCAATGGATACCTTCTCAACCTGACCCGATTTCCTGAACCGTATTTCCACATTGCCTTCGGCGAGACTTTTCGCGCCCACGGTGATCCTGATGGGTATCCCTGTCAGGTCGGCATCCTTGAATTTTACGCCTGCCCGTTCGTTTCTGTCATCCAGAAGAACTTCTATTCCCTCGGCGGTCAGATCGTTATACAATTCCTCGGCGGTCTTCGATAATTTCTCATCGTTTATGTTTACCGGCGTTATAATTACCTGGAACGGCGCGATAGCCATCGGCCAGATAATCCCGTCTTCATCATTGCTCTGTTCTATGCACGCGGCGGCCGTTCTGCCGATACCGATCCCGTAACATCCCATAATCAGATACTTTTCCTTGCCATCACTGTCAAGGAACGTGGCATTCATCGCCTTGCTGTACTTTACTCCGAGCTTGAACACATGCCCCACTTCGATACCCCTGACAACCCTCAACTCCTTCCCGCAGCGCGGGCACGCATCGCCCTCCCGGATCATCCGCACATCGGCATAATCGGTTATCTCGAAATCCCGTCCGTTGTTGCAGTTTTTTATATGGTAATTTTCCCTGTTGGCTCCCACAACAAAATTGGTCATGCCCATAAGGGAATAATCGGCGACAATTCGGGATTTTATCGCGATAGGTCCGGCAAATCCCCGGGGAGATCCCGTCACCTCGAGGATGGTGTCGTCCATGGCGAGTTCAATCGAATCGCAACCGAGATAATTCCTCAGTTTCGCTTCGTTTATATCCTCATCACCCCTCACCAGAACGGCTACCGGGGTATCATCACACATGAATATCATTGTTTTTACGACATCCCGTGGTTCGACATTCAAAAACCCGCAGACCTCCTCGATGGTTCGCACGTCGGGGGTATGCACCTCTTCCATCGGCAGCGGACCAACGCCCCGTTCCGATTGTTCCTCCGGTCTGGAGACCTCTGCCTTTTCAAGATTCGCGGCATAATCACACGATGTGCAGTGGACCATTCCGTCCTCGCCGGAATCCGCGGTCACCATAAATTCATGTGAAAAGCTTCCCCCTATGTTACCGCTGTCCGCCTCGACCGGCCTGAAGGTAAGCCCGCACCGCGTAAATATCCGATTGTAGGCCTCAAACATCTTCTCATAGCTCTTTTCGGCTCCCTCTTCGTCAGCGTCGAAACTGTACGCGTCTTTCATGCAGAACTCTCTCGACCTCATAATGCCGAATCTCGGCCGTATCTCGTCGCGAAACTTGGTCTGTATCTGATAGAGATTCATGGGAAGTTGTCGATATGTCTGTACCTCGTCGCGAACCAGCGCCGTTATCACTTCTTCGTGCGTCGGCCCGATACAGTAATCTCTGTTGTGCCTGTCTCTGACCCTGAGCAGCTCTTTGCCATACATTTCCCAGCGCCCCGATTCTATCCACAGTTCGGCCGGCTGTACGGCAGGCATAAACACTTCCTGCGCGCCCGCCCTGTTCATCTCCTCGCGCACAATATTTTCCACCTTTCTGATCACACGATATCCTAAAGGCAGATAGGTGTATATTCCTCCAGCCAGCTTCCGTATCATCCCCGCCCGCAACATAAGCTGATGGCTTATGATCTCCGCATCAGAAGGCGTTTCCTTTGTGGTTGGCAAAAACATTTCCGAATAACGCATTGTCCCTCCTTAATTATCGACCCTGTTGACAGAAGTAATCCGGTGTTCACAGGAGAACAGTTCCGTCAATCCATATTTAATTCTCTCTCTGTTCTATATCTCCCGTGTCGATCATCGTGTTGATCTCGTCCATCAGCGCGTCGACAAACTCTTCTTCCCGTACCTTTCGTACTATTTTGCCCTTTTTAAAGAGGAATCCGAAGTGCCGTCCGCCGGCGATGCCGACATCCGCTTCAGCGGCTTCTCCGGGCCCGTTGACGACACATCCCATAAGGGCAACCTTGAAGTATTCCCGCACCCCTGCGAGCCGTTTCTCGACATCTTCCACCAGTTTAAAGAGGTCTATTTCGCAACGTCCGCACGTGGGACAGGAAATAATGTCAGGCCCTACCCTTCGTATCCTCAAGGCCCTCAGTATGCCGAAGGCGACCCCAACTTCACCGACAGGATCGCCCGATATTGAAACCCGTATCGTATCACCGATGCCTTCATTGAGGAGGGCTCCGATGCCGATAGATGATTTTATCGAGGAATTCAAAAGACTTCCCGCTTCAGTGACACCAAGGTGCAGCGGGTAATCGGTGGCCGTTGACATCGCGCGGTTTGCTTCTATCATGGTAGAAACATCGGATGCTTTCAGGGAAACCTTAATCGCCGTGAAATCCATATCTTCAAAAAGCTCAATATTTCTCAGGGCACTTTCGACAAGCGCGGAAGATGTCGGAGCGCCATGCGTGGCAAGAATATCTTTTTCGAGTGAACCGGCATTGATCCCGACGCGTATGGACACATCGTGTTTCTTTGCTTCGCGTATAATCTCTCGTATCTTATCCTTTCCGGTATTCCCGGGGTTTATCCGTATGCAGTCGGCCCCGTTTCTGATGGAGTGTATTGCAAGTTTATGATCAAAATGGATATCGGCAATCAGGGGAATCGTGATCATCTTTTTGATCTCCTCGATTGCTCCCGCTGCTTCCATGTCGGGAACAGCGACCCTGACAATCTCACACCCCGCGTTCTCAAGCCTTTTTATCTGACTGACCGTCGTCTCTACGTCCCTGGTGTCGGTGCAGGTCATAGACTGTACGGCAATGGGCGCGTCGCCTCCTATCGTGACCGGTCCGACGGAGATCTGTTTTGTTGGTCGTCTTTTAACGGTTGTCCCCATGATATTTTCCAAAGCGGATTCAGCCCCCAAAAAAGAGAGCCTGTAAGGGTTATTCTATAACACGAACACATTTGAAGGGCAATCAGGTAATATGAATCACGCCGGAAAGATGGGCTTTTTTACGAAATCCCTCTTTGGTGTTTTTGCATCTGCGTGCTTTCGTGATAGAATAGCATAAACTCGTTGATTCCGGCGTATTCATCGTGGGAAAATGCGCGGGACAAACCCGGGGGAGCGTACAATCCGATATCCTTCCACTGCCGGAAATCGGATGCGACAGTACGCACTTCCCGTATGAGGACACGGCACCATGAATGATTTCAATGTATTGATTATCGGTTCAGGCCCGGCAGGCCTTTTCGCGGCCCTGTGGCTCGAACGTCTGGGGGTCGACAGAATTGCGATTTTCGACAGGAATCAGTATCCGGCAGGCGGTCTTCTCAACGACGGCAAGCTGAATTTCGACTACCGGATCGGGATCGACCTTGATGAACTCCGTATTGCCAAAAATGAAGCCCGGAGTGTGATGCAGGAGGTCAAAAAGATCTTTATCCAGTCCGCTCTGTGTCAGCAGGTTACTTTTGTTGAAGATCACAGCGTTATAGACGCGTGGAAAGCGGTTGCCGGAGAACATGATGTCGAGTTCATTGCCCCCGAACAGTGGCATTACGGCACTGACAATGGAAAACAAATCGTCGACTATTTACGCGGCCTGCTCGCAAATACCACTTTTTTTCTCGGCACCGAGGTCCTCTCCATCGAAAAGAAAGACGGGGGATTTCGCTTCCTGTGCGGTACAGATCAGGAAAGGCGTGACTATTTTGGAAAGACTGTTCTCGCTTCCCCGGGACGCGGCGGCGCGTACTGGTTCAGAGATACCTCCCGCAAAACAGGGGTTACCAGCAATTTTGGGCCGATCGACGTGGGTATTCGGGTAGAACTGAATAAAGAAGCCTATGACCCGATAACCGATGTTGTGTATGATCCCAAGTTTATCTTTCACACACACCGTCACAATGACAGGGTACGAACATTTTGCACCAACCCGGGTGGCAGGGTGCGGGTTGAGAACTACAACAAATTCAAGCTCGTTAATGGTGACGCTCTCTTCGATCGCAAGACGGAAAACACAAACTTTGCGCTGATAAACACGATCTCTCTGACAAAACCCTTTTCGGACACCACCGAATTCGGCCGTATGATTGCCAGACAATTCTTCCTGCTGGGCGGGGGTAAACCGATTGTTCAACGAATCGGTGACTTCAGGGAGGGGAAAAGAAGCTCCCGATCAACCTTTAACAGTAAGACCCGCCATTTCGACCGTTGCACGGCAACCTATAACGCCGTGCCGGGAGATATCGCCCTCGGGCTGCCCGCGCGCATACTGGATAATCTGTGGGAGTCCCTGAAAACGCTCGATAAGATCGTGCCCGGCATTCTTCACCCTTCAACCTTGCTGTACGCCCCGGAAATTAAATTCTTCGACACTCACTTCCCGACCGATCGGTATCTCGAGACAGATGTTGAGGGGATTTTTGTGGCCGGGGACGGCACAGGCAAAAGCCGCGGAATTGTGGGCGCTGCCGTCTCGGGAATAATCGCGGCAAACGGGATTGCGAAGAAATATTTCGCATAGCTCGGTGCATCGAAATCCAAAAGACCTGAGGAATTGACAATGCTTGCCCGTTTCTCGCTATACGGCTTTTTGAAAAATCAACGGTATTATGAGCCATTTATAATACTCCTCTTCCTCGAAAGAGGTTTCAGTTTCACGCAGATAGGCCTGCTTGTCGCCTTCAGGGAAATATGTATCAACATCTTTGAGGTTCCCAGCGGGGTTCTGGCCGATATGTACGGCCGCCGCCGATGCATGATGCTGTCCTTCACGGCCTATATTATTTCATTCGCACTGTTCGGTTCTGCCCGAATATATATGTATTTTTTCGCCGCCATGTTTTTCTTCGCCATTGGAGAGGCGTTCCGGACAGGCACTCACAAGGCCATGATATTCGCCTGGCTTCGACTTCAGGGCCGGCTTGATGAAAAGACACGCGTTTATGGCTATACACGTTCATGGTCCAAACTGGGTTCCGCATTTTCAATCATCATCGCCACCTTGTTCGTCATATTAACGGAAAGTTATTCCTCCGTTTTTTATCTTTCCATAGCTCCATATGTAATCGGACTTGTAAATTTCAGCTATTATCCTATTGAACTGGAGGGAAGTGTCCGGAAAAAAGCTGTCCTGCACAATGTTCTTGGCAATATGCGGGTTACACTCCGCACCTGTTTAAAAACAAGACACCTGCGCCGCCTAATTGCCGAATCAATGGCATTTGAGGGGGTTTTTAACGCAGCTAAGGATTATCTCCAGCCGGTTATCAAGAGTATGGCTTTGGCCCTTCCTCTGTTTGTGTATATGGAGAATACCCGTCGTAGCTCGATTATAGTGGGAATGGTCTATTTCGCCTTGCACCTGCTCTCCGCATGGGCAAGCCGTAAGTCGCACACAGTTACGCAAGGAGCGGGCGGAGAAAAACAGGGCGCATTTCTTATCTGGAAAGCCGCGCTTTGTATTTATCTCTTACTGGCGGTTGTTTTGTATTTGAAATGGTACTACATGGCAATTGCGGGGTTTGTGGCTCTGTACCTCATGCAAAACCTGTGGAGACCGATACTTATCAGCCGGTTTGACGAGTACGCGACCGAGGCACGCGGTGCGACAGTGCTTTCGATCGAGAGCCAGGCAAAGTCCTTTTCAACCATACTCGTGGCTCCTATCCTCGGTATTGCCGTGGACTTCGTAAGCATGCGCGGATTTGGAGGAGAATTCTGGCCGCTCGGGGCTGTAGGTACGGTAACAGCGCTTGTTGTACTGACTGTCTTTAATGTCCAGAGCAAACAATGACCGGATTTATTCGATTATATTATTAGGGTGTAATTTAATAAATCCGGTTTGTCTCTCATTTTTAGCAGATGTCATGGAGCCGAAAACCGTAAATGCAGGCGGGGAGCCTGTATCTGCCGTAACAACCGGATCATTTCGAGTAGGCACATTTTTTCTCAGTGACAGTTCAAATACATGAATTGTGAATTAAATGATTGCCGGGCAGGTAATCGATGTTTTTCGCTCCAGAGGATGTATCTCTAACTGCCTGGTGGTGTATGAGATGAACCAATTTTAGTTTTATGGCCAGAGGAGCGGTATTAATCCAAACTCCATAAAACATAATCAAGCATGTTAATACAAATAGAGAAGATGGCTTATTTTACGTATAGACAGGCGGTGAACTCATCAATTATTCTTGACAATACGATAAGAATGTTGGGATAGAATCAAACATTGTATTTAAAATATCAGGCGGCATATCTCTCCACGACCATTGTGAATGAATCGCCAGGCTTCACTTTCCCTCAATACTCATAACGGAGAGTTCCCATGACGATATCGTTCTCATTAAAGTAGTGAAAGATCGAGGTATCCTCTACTGTCGATCCTTCCTCTCCCCATATGCCGGCATATGCTACGGTGAAGGAAAACCCATTCTGAAAATCATACCCTATCTCCGGCCAGAAGATCCTGCCCCCATGCCGCGTTTCGAAAAGAGCCTTGATTGCCGTTGTAACGCGGCCGTCAAAATAGCTGTCCTCGAATTTACAGGTAATAATATCCGTTATGAATGGTGAATACAAATCATCGTCCAGATATCTGGACTGGAACCATTCAAAGGTAAAGACCGATTCACCCTGATGGCCGTCAAAAATCCGGTCCAGCGGAATGAAGTAATTAAATCCGGCGGCATAAGAAATATACTGAGACCGTTCAACCTCGAACGGAAGGACAATGGATTCCGCTTTAACAATTCCCGCCTTGTCGGGAGAATAAACGCCCTCGAACTGGACAACGAAATCACCCAGCGCCGCGGAGATGTCCACGCCGAACATATCGACGATATGGGTCTCAGGTTTCACCAGAATAGCAACATCGGGCACAACCCCCGTCACTTCGTACGGAAGAAAAACAGGGTCTTTATCCGGCCCGTGGTATCCGCTAACGGATATATCGACGCCCTCCGAGCCGGTAGAAAGTCTGGCGCCATATCCACAGTTGGCGATATCGGCATCAAGCTGCTGCGGTTCATCGAAGACTATCGGAAGGGGGAACCCTTCATCTACCGTTAATGACCAGAAATTTCCCCCGGGAGGCATGATAGTTGGTATGTGAACCGGGACAAACACCGCTTCGATCGTATAATTATCCAGGAAGAACATACCGGACAGTGAAGGAACGCCGGCCTTCTCCTCATCATCGTCTCTGAAGATAAATTCACGCAGATCATACGGATTAAAATATGATGTAGGGTTGAACGCATCGGCCGTCCCCCAGGCGTATATCTGGTTTCCGGCCCGCAACCTGAATTTTTCAGCGGTATAGTTAAAATACAACTCGTCAAAGCTCAGCTCGCCCTCACGCGAGGAAAACCTCAGGTTTCTCGATACTCCGCGTTTATTTGAGTAGACATAGTCATCCTTTACGTTGTCGTTGAGGTATGCCTGAGACAGGTAGAGGTTTGACACGGCAAAAAGAAAGGTGTCGTCGGTTCCGTATTTGACTTCAAGGCGGTTTCTGATCTCGTTCTTCTTGTTCGCGTCTTTGTTGTCCTGACCGGTTCCGGTGTTGAAAAAGCTTTGAAATTCTATGAACCCGCTGAAGCTGAACTCCGCGTTATTGCCTTCATCTCCCCGGTATTCCCGATCACCGGTTTTGTAGACATTCCCCGAATCTTCAACCGCGTCGGAACAATTCCCGGTATGTATCGGAACTATTCCGGGAGTTGTGAAATAGAGAAAAAAGAAAAAGGCCAGAATTACTGTACGAAACACCATGATGCTAATACTCCTTATTTGTCGGTTTGCTTTGTGGAATACGTGACACGTGCAGTAAATATATTATACGCTGAAACGTATGGCAAGGATATCTCCGTCTTTGACTATGTAATCTTTTCCTTCCAGGCGGAAACGCCCCTTGTCGTGAACCTCTTTCTCTGAACCGCATTCGACAAGATCATCATAGGAGAAACACTCGGCGCGAATAAATCCTCTTGCCAGATCAGAGTGAATAACACCCGCGGCCTCAACCGCGGTCTGGCCGTCCGTAATATTCCAGGCGCGTACTTCATCGGTTCCCACGGTAAAATAACTGATAGAACTGGAAATTTCATACGCGGAACGCTTCAAACGATCCCTGGCTGATTCATTGATGCCCATATCTTCCATGAAAAGCTGTCGCTCGTCATCATCCAGGGAGGACAATTCCATCTCGAAGGTTCCGGCAAATTCGACCACGGGGTGTTTCTCAGCGATTGTTTTTAACAGTTCCGGATCTTTGCCGAACCGATCCTCGCTCGAGTTCAGCACAATCAAGAGCGGTTTTGCGGTCAGAAACTGGAAACCGCTGATTGTTTTCCGTTCATCTCTGCCAAGATCTAACTCTGCAATGCGATTGCCCTCGTTCAGACAATCCAGAATCGTCCTCAGGATAGTCTCCTCTGCTTGAGATGCCGGCGTCTTCTGCCCGCGTTTATGGCTGAGGCCAATCTTCTCGAGTCGTTTTTCACAGACTATCAGATCGGAGATCAGGAGCTCTGTTTCCACCTGTTCAATATCATCGAGCGGCACGGGAGCCTCTTCCAGGACATTTGTGAAGTTTCGTACCACCAGGGCAAGCGTATCGACATTTCTCATCATTCCTATAGAGGAATCCGGAAATGAGGCTTTTCCGTCCGCGTCGCGCGCGAGTCCCGCGAAATCCGTAAACTGCACGGTAGCGTAGGTTGTCTTTTTCGGTTTATACATCTCGGAAAGACGGGTGATTCTTTCATCGATAACATCCACAACCGCCACGTTCGGCTTGGACGCAGCGTCTGCATAGGCGGTAACCTCCGCCGCGCGTCCCGTCAGCGCGTTAAAAATGGTTGTCTTACCCGAGTTCGGCAGACCGATTAACCCTATCTCCATATCGTTTTCCTTTTAGAAGAATACCGCCCACGCTATCGCATAAAAGATGGCGGGCAGAAAATTTCCTATACGTATTTTTGTTATTTTCAGGAGGTTCAGCCCGATCCCCACGATAAGAAGTCCGCCTGTGGCGGTAACGGCAGTCAGAACATCCGGTTCCTGCATAAACAGCAAGTGTGACGAAAGAAGAGTCAGGCTTCCCTGAACCACAAACACGGAGATCGCGGAAAAGGCAACCCCGATCCCGAATGTCGACGCGAGAGGTATCGAAATGACGCCGTCCAGAAGAGATTTTACATAGAGCGTTGTTGAATCTCCCGCGGTGCCGTCCTGGATGGAACCCACTATCATCATCGCGCCCGTAAGATAAAGCACGGAAGCGGACATAAAGCCTTGCGCGAAGGTTGACGAATTGGAACTGGTACGTCTTTTGAGCCACTCTCCCATGCGCTCGACCCAGTACTCGATTTGTATCAGTTCTCCGGTTACCCCTCCGACCAGCATACAGCCGATAGTTACGATAAGATCGGTGACCGTAAGGGCCATCTGCATTCCGACGAGCAGAACAGAAAGCCCAAGCGCCTGTATCATAATGTTTTTGATTCGTTCAGGCAGATATCCGCCCACAGATATCCCTATCAATCCTCCCGCGATAATAGCCGCCGTGTTAACCAGTGTTCCGTTCAAAGACATGCCCTTTCTTCAATGTGCCTCAGAGGGGTTATCAAAAGCAAAAGGGGCTAACCGCTGTTACGATTAACCCCTCGATATTACTGGCGGGGTCGATGGGACTCGAACCCACGGCCTCCGGCGTGACAGGCCGGCGTTATAACCGACTTAACTACGACCCCGCAAAAATGGTAGGCGGAACAGGACTTGAACCTGTGACATCCACGGTGTAAACGTGGCGCTCTCCCAACTGAGCTATCCGCCCCTGTTCGTTCAATTCCCGGCAACCAAAGCCGGCAAGCTAACTAAAAAAACACTTCCTGTCAAGTACTATTTAGGCTGTCAGGCATTTACACGGATCTCTTCAGCTCCGCCGACTCGTGTTTCATATGGATATGTCTCTGTTTTATCTTCCGGAACAAACGCCCTTTCCAGAACATCATCCACATTTTCCGCGAAGATTACTTCCAGTTCCCTCAGAACATTTGCCGGTATATCAACAAGATCCTTTTCGTTTTCGCTCGGGATAATCACCGTCTTTATATGACCGCGATGAGCCGCCAGCAATTTTTCCTTTAAACCGCCTATAGGGAGCACCCTTCCTCTCAGGGTAATTTCCCCGGTCATGGCAAGATCGCTCCTCACCTTCTTTTTCAGGAGCGCGGAAGCTATGGATGTCGCCATGGCAATTCCCGCAGAGGGGCCGTCCTTTGGGATCGCACCCTCCGGAACATGCACATGAACATCCACTTTTTTGTAAAAATTACTATCCAACCCGAGGGACTGCGCCCTTGACCTGACATACGTCAGGGCAGCCTGGGCTGATTCCTGCATAACATCTCCCAGCTTGCCCGTCAGAGTAAGTTTTCCTGTTCCCCGCATAACGGAAGATTCGATCGTTAACAGGTCCCCGCCAACTTCGGTCCACGCAAGGCCAACCGTCAGCCCTATTCTGTCCTTGCCTTCGATTTCCCCGAATTTGAATTTGGGCACGCCAAGATATTTTCCTACCGACTTTGAGAACACCCTGATCTTCTTCTTGTTGCCATCGGTGACAATCTTCCGGGCTACTTTCCGGCAGATAGACGCTATCTCTCTTTCAAGGTTTCTCACACCGGCTTCCCGTGTATATTCTCTGATGATGGTCAATAGTGCGCCATCTGAAAAAGAGATGTTTTTTTCGGTTAATCCATTCGCCTTGAGCTCCTTCGCGACAAGATATTTTTTGGCGATATTCATCTTTTCAGGTTCTGTGTATCCGGCGATACGGATCACTTCCGTACGGTCCTGAAGGGCGGCCGGTATCGTCTGAAGAACATTCGCCGTTGTTATAAACATAATATCGGACAGATCGTAATCGACTTCCAGATAATTGTCATTGAATGCGATATTCTGTTCGGGATCAAGCACTTCAAGGAGCGCCGATGCCGGATCTCCCCTGAAATCGGAGCTCAGCTTATCAATCTCATCCAGGCAGAATACAGGATTGCTCGAACCCGCCTTCTTGAGAAGCTGAATAATCTTACCGGGCATGGCCCCTATGTATGTCTTTCTGTGACCACGTATCTCGGCTTCATCCCGCAAGCCGCCGAGTGACAGTCTGACAAATTCCCTGTTGGTAGCCCGCGCGATTGATTTCGCTATGGAGGTTTTACCTACACCGGGAGGCCCGACGAAACAGAGAATCGATCCCTTTTTCTTTTCGGACAAAATCTGAACCGCGAGATACTCGAGTATCCGCTCTTTCACCATCTTGAGCCCATAATGATCTTCTTCAAGAATCATCTCTGACGCTTTCAGATCCTTTTTGTCTTCCGTTTTCTCATCCCAGGGCAGCGCCAGTATCCAGTCGACATAATTTCTGACAACCGTTGCCTCGGCGGACATGGGCGCCATCATCTTCAGTTTCTTGATTTCCTGTTTAACCTTCTGATAGGCCTCTTCGGTAAGTTTCTTTTCCTCCAGTTTCTTTTCCAGTTCCTTGATCTCGGTCTTGAAACTGTCGTCTTCACCCATCTCTTTCTGAATGGCCCTCATCTGTTCATTCAGATAGTAATCTTTCTGGGTTTTTTCCATCTGGCTCTTCACGCGTTTTCTTATACGCCCTTCAACCTCCAGTATCTCGATCTCCGCCATCAGCAAGGCATATATCTTTTCAAGCCTTCCCATAACGTCCGTTGTTTCAAGCAGTTTCTGCCTTTCGTCCAGCTTGACGTGAAGATGCGAAGCGACCGTGTCGGCAAGTTTCGAAGGATCATCGGCGGTCGACATGGATCCTACCAGCTCGGGAGGAACCTTTCTGCTCAGCTTCGCGTATCTTGAAAATGATTCAGCGATATTTCGTATGAGAGCTTCCAGCTTGGCATTTGATTCATCAACATATTGCTCGTCCAGCTCTTCAACATTCACCAGAAAGAACTCTTCATTGGGCATATAATCTTTTACGACGCCCCTTTTTACTCCCTCAACAAGGGCCTTTACCGTCCCGTCCGGGAGCCTCAACAATTGTATGATATTTCCGATGCTCCCCACTGTATATATATCGTCTTCCGCCGGCTCATCAATTTCCGCAGTCTTCTGGGCTGCCAGAAATATCTCCTTTCCATGCTCCATGGCAGATTCCAGGGCATTAATCGATTTTTCCCTGCCCACGAAAAGGGGCGCTATCATATGGGGAAACACGACCACATCTCTCAGTGGAAGGAGAGGAATTGAAATGGTGTTCTTCCCCTGCTCTTCCTTGCTTTTATTGAAATCAAACATATCTCTTTGTTATCCTGTCTTTTTTTGTTCGTTCTCTTCCGCCGTATCGGAAACCGTCTCAAAAACCAGAATTGGTTTTTCTCCCTTGAGTACCACATCCTCGTTTATGAGGCATTCTTTTATATCGTTTCTCGATGGGATATCATACATGATATCAAGCATGATATCCTCCATGACGGCTTGCAGTCCTCTTGCGCCGGCCTTCCTGTCGGCGGAGAGTTTTGCGACAGCCTTCATGGCATCATCGGTGAGGACAAGTTTAACACCTTCTATTTCAAACATTTTCCTGTACTGTTTTAACATGGAGTTTTTCGGCTCTGTCAGTATTCGTACAAGGTCTTTGTCACCGAGACCATGAAGAGCGCCGATTACAGGCAGCCTCCCCACAAATTCCGGTATCAAACCATATTTGAGAAGATCTTCCGGCAGTACCTTCGACAGGGTGTCGCCGATATTTTTTTTCTTCTTGCTCCTGATATCGGCACCAAAACCCATGGAACTGACGTTCAACCGTTGTTCAACAATGTCTTCAAGCCCGTTAAAGGCTCCACCGCATATAAACAGGATGTTGGTTGTATCTACCTGAATAAACTCCTGTTGCGGGTGTTTTCTTCCCCCTTTTGGAGGTACATTTGCCAGGGTTCCCTCTATGATTTTGAGAAGAGCCTGCTGTACACCCTCTCCGGACACGTCCCTGGTAATGGAAGGATTGCCCGATTTTTTCGATATCTTGTCGATTTCGTCTATATAGACAATACCCTGAGATGCCCTGCGTGCGTCATAATCCGCGTTTTGCAGGAGGCTGAGTATAATATTCTCTACATCCTCTCCGACATACCCGGCTTCGGTTAACGTGGTCGCGTCGGCAATGGCAAAGGGCACATTCAACATCCTTGCCAGTGTTCGTGCCAGAAGGGTCTTTCCGGAACCGGTAGGGCCGATCAGGAGAATATTGCTTTTCTGGAGCTCAATATCATTAAGCTCGACATCGGAAAACAACCTCTTGTAATGGTTGTAAACGGCGACTGAAAGAATCTTTTTTGTTCCTTCCTGCCCGACAACATACTGATCCAGAAACTTCTTTATCTCCTTAGGCTGGGGAATATTTTCCTTTTCAATTTCCGTGCGTTGAGCGGTATCTTCCTCAACGATATGCCTGCAGAGCTCGATGCATTCATCGCATATATAGGCACTCGGACCGGCAACCAGTTTTTTCACCTCGTCCTGTGTCTTTCCGCAAAAAGAACAGAAAAGAAGTCCCTTTACGTTGTCATCACTTGTTTTTCCCATGAGAAGTCCCCTTTTGTTTGGTATCGGAAGCTCTCTTTACAATAATTTCGTCAATTATCCCGTATTCTTTAGCCTGACTGCTTGTCATATAATAATCTCTGTCCGTATCCTGCTCAATCTTTTCAATAGGCTGACCGGTATGCTCCGCCAATATGGTATTCAGATCCTGTTTTAATCGTAATATCTCCTTTGCCTGAATGCCTATGTCGGTTGCCTGTCCCTGGGACCCGCCAAGAGGCTGGTGTATGATTATTCTGGAGTTGGGAAGCGCGTACCTTTTCCCATTTTCACCGGCCGCGAGGAGCAGCGCCCCCATACTTGCCGCCTGTCCCATGCATACCGTGCTTACGGGAGGTTTAATGTACCGCATCGTATCGTATATGGCAAGACCGGCACTGACAACACCACCCGGAGTATTCAGATAAAAATAAATTTCCCTGTCCGGATCTTCCGATTCCAGATAAAGCATCTGGGCAATGATAAGATTCGCGACATCATCATCAACGGCCGACCCCAGGAATATGATTCTCTCCTTCAACAGCCTGGAATATATATCGAATGCCCGTTCTCCGCGGCCGTCCTGTTCAATTACCATCGGAATGAGAGCCATTATTTTTTCTCCTTCTCCGTCTTCTTTTTTCTGCTCTTTTTGGCAAGGGTGATAGTGGCCTTTTCCTCGACAAAATCGACAGCCTTCTGTTCGAGTAATTCATTTCGCAGACGATCTTCCGCTTTATTCTCCTGGTAGATCCTCTTTATAGATTCGTAATCCTGTCCGTACGTCCGGGCAAGGAGATTAAGCCTTTCATCAATGTCTTCCTGGGTTACTTCGATCGATTCCTTCTTCGCGATCTCGTGGAACATAAAAGATGCTTTAACATTTCGGGCTGCCTGGTCGTTGAACCCGTCTCGCAGGTTGTAGCTTAATTCGGCGGCCTCCGTATCCGGGATACCATTCTGTACCATTCGCTGACGGGCGCTGAGCATCATGTTATACACCTGATCTTCCACCCAGGAGGAAGGCACCTCAAATTCATTTTTTTCCAGCAGTTTTTCAATCATAGAGTCCCGAAGTTCCGCTTTGATCCTCGCCTCCCCTTCTTCTTCAAGCGACTTTTTTACATCCTTTTTCAAATCTGCCAGAGATTCAAATTTTCCGAATTTCTTTACAAACTCCGCATCCAGCTCGGGTAATACCTTTTTGCGAATATTCTTGACGGTGACTGAAAACAATACGTCCTTTCCCGCGATCTCTTTTGCCTGGTAATCTTCGGGAAATGTTACCGTAATATCTTTTGATTCGCCCTTCTTGACACCTATCAGCTGCTCCTCAAAACCGGGAACAAAATTCTGAGAGCCTATCTGGAGCGTGTAGTTCTCCGAAGCCAGTTCCTTGCGCGCTTCTCCATCAAGTTTTCCCTCAAAGTCGATCACGGCAAAATCATCGTTCGCAAGCGCCCTGTCCTCTTCAATATCTTCAAAGGTGGCATACATTTGCCGTATCTGTTCGAGTCGTTCTTCAATCTCGGCTTTGGTGATATGAAGTTCTTCCTTTTTCAGTTCGAGCCCCGTGTAATCCTTCAGCTCAACCACGGGCCGGGTTTCGACCGTGGCGGTAAAAAGAAAATTCTCACCGGCTGTAATGCCCTTCTGGTCTATCGTCGGCCGGGTGACAGCCATGATGTTATTCTTTATGGCAGTCTCCGAATAATGTTTTTCAACCAGATTTGATATTGCTTCTTCTTCCGCCTGTTCCTTGTAGTGCATCTCAAGAACATTTCTCGGGATTTTGCCCGGTCTGAACCCCTTGATTCTGGCATTCTTGCCCACAGTCCTGTATACCGAATCAAGCTCTTCTTTCACATCGTCCCAGAGGACTTCAAACGACAATTTTTTCTCGACAGAACTTACATCTTCTATTGTTACTCCAGCATCTGTATTTCCCAACTCATTAACTCCTTTGGCAGATTTGAGGTATTTATCAGCATAAAAAAGCAGGTACTCCGCAACATCTGGTGCGAGAGAGGGGAGTTGAACCCCTATCCGCTTGCGCGGGCTGGATCCTAAGTCCAGTGCGTCTTCCAGTTCCGCCACTCTCGCAATTCACGAAGGTACTGATATAATAGTGACTGCAAGACTGATTGTCAACTGCGAATCCCGAATTATAGAGCGATGTTACACCACAAAAAAACCGCCGGTAACAGCGGTTTCACGGGTACTGCGGTTTTCAAATATAATGGTCGGGGCGAGAGGATTTGAACCTCCGACCCTCTGAACCCCATTCAGATACGCTACCAGACTGCGCTACGCCCCGACTTTTTGTCCCGCTGAGATATCATCATAGCTTTTCCCTGTCAAGGAGAACCTCCACGTACAGATAATCCTTTATCCTGTTGTACCGTGCGGCATTCATTATCTGTTTCAAAGCGTTGACACTGGAAAGGCCTTTTCCCCTGTCTCTGAATCTGATTATCTTCGCCGCTGTCTTCGGTCCAATTCCGGGAACAAGCATCAGCTCTTCCATTGTCGACCTGTTAAGATCGAGCGGCATGTCAAAAGCGAGCCTGACGGGGGCGGCAATATCTCCGACGGCTACCCGTTGTCGGCTGATATCACACGTCACCCTGTCACCGGAATGAAGAATCCTGTCCGGATCGACAGTGCTGAACCTCGAAATATGCGTACATCCCGCTTTTCTGAAAAGATCGTAAAGTGTCGCTCCCTGCTGAAGGAAATAGATTCCTCCGTAGTTTTCATCTCCGGCAAGTTCCACTATGACAGCGGATTGTTCCGCCTCGGGACATGAAGGGAACGTTTCGGAAGAGGACCCATATTGAGAAATATCCCTGGCGGCGTATATAAATACTGCCACAACGACAATGCCGATGGCACCATATATCTGTCTTCTGCCGGGGTTCATGGAACAATCGTTCAGTTTTCCTGATCCAGGCCAAAGGCGTCGTGAAGGACTCTGACCGCGAGCTCAGTATACTTGGCTTTGATAACACACGATATCTTTATCTCGGACGTGCTGATCATCAGTATATTAATCCCTTCGTCCGCGAGCACCTTAAACATCTTAGACGCGACGCCGGAATGACTCTGCATTCCGACTCCGACTATGGATATCTTGGAAATAGTTTCATCATAATCTACCCTGGACGCACCCATATCCACGGCGACTACATCAAGAAGTCTCCGGGCTTCATCGATATCTTTCTGAGAAACCGTAAAGGTCAGGTCGGTATACCCCTCGCTGCTTGCATTCTGAATAATCATATCAACATTGATATTCTGCTCGGAAAGCGGAGTAAACAATCTGGCGGCAATACCCGGTTCATCCGGCACATGAACAACCGTAATCTTGGCCTGATCCTTGTCATACGCTACTCCGGAAACAACTTCCTTCTCCATATCCTTATCCTCCCTGGTAACCAATGTTCCCCTGTCCTCGCTGAAAGAGGATTTCACATATATGGGAACGTTATATATTTTCGCCAATTCTACGGAACGGGGATGAAGCACCTTGGCTCCCGCGCCCGCCAGACTCAACATCTCGTCATACGATATCTTTTTAAGCTTTCGAGCCTTGTTATATAGATTGGGGTCTGTCGTGTAGACACCGTCGACATCGGTAAATATTTCGCACAAATCGGCGCCGAGAGACGCGGCGACGGCCACGGCACTCGTATCCGAACCGCCCCTGCCGAGCGTGGTTATGTTTCCCTCCGTATCAACACCCTGGAAACCGGCGATCACCACTATCTTTCCTTTTTTCAGCTCGTTCGATATCACCCCGGTATCAACGCTCTGTATCTTTGCATTGGTGTATATTTTGTCGGTCAGTATTTTCACCTGGTGTCCGAGAAGCGATATCGCCTTGTATCCCATACTGTTCAACACAATCGAAAGGAGCGAGATAGACACCTGCTCGCCCGAAGAGACAAGCATGTCGTATTCCCTTTCGTTCGGCGTACCGCCGGAAGCGCTGTCGGCCATTTGAACAAGCTTATTTGTTTCGCCTGCCATGGCTGACAGGACGATAACCATATCATTTCCCTCTGCCTTCTTTTGCATCACTTTCTTTGCTATGTTTTGAATCTTTTCAATATCGGCTACAGAGGTCCCGCCATATTTCTGTACAATTACAGCCACGAATTAAAATCCCTCCTTCTTCAACATTTCTACTAGTGATACGATATCGAATGTACAGGAAATCCGTATCATTCGTTTACTGGCGTCAACATACTCCAAGTGGACCACAAGGGCTTCGCGGGGAAGGATATCGTCAACCTTTTCGGCCCACTCGATAACCACCACGCCATCCCCGTAAAAATATTCTTCATACCCCATATCCTCCAGGTCGCCGGAATCGGCCAGGCGGTATACATCCATGTGATACAACGGAATCCTTCCGGGATATTCATTGATCAGAGTGAATGTAGGGCTCGTAACATAATACTCTTCGGATACCCCGAGCCCCTTTGCGATTCCCTGGGTAAGGCATGTTTTGCCGGCGCCCAGTTCACCTGTAAGGGCCACAATATTTCCACCGTTTAAGGTTTCCCCTATGATCCTTCCGATATGAAGCGTCTCTTCGGAACTTTTGGAAATCAGATCAAACCTTTTCATAATCTGCTTTTAAATACAACGGAAAATAGCTGGATTTTTCGACATAAGGAGGCAGGATATGTGTATATTACACGTATAATCCGTTTATTTCATCGGCAACACTGGATAATTTCTTCATAAATTCCACATCGTGAACCCGTACGATATCCGCTCCGTTCATTATGGACGCGGCAACGCTTGCCGCTGTGCCAGCGATGCGTTCCTCCGCGCGTGTTTCGCCCGTGATATCCCCTATAAATCTCTTACGGGAGGTACCCACCATAACAGGTCTTCCCAGCGCCTTGAATTCCAGGAGATGTCTCAGGATAACAAGATTATCAGAGGGAGACTTGCCGAAGCCTATGCCGGGATCAATAATGATATTCTCAACATCGATACCGGATGACTGGGCTTCTTCGATACGCTCCCTCAAAAAACCTGCAATCTCACCCATAAGCGACCGGTACGCAAGGGTGCCCTCCTGCATGGTTTTCGGTTCCCCTCTCATGTGCATGAGGACAACGGGAACCCGGTACTCGGCGACAAATTCCGCCATCTTCGCGTCAAACCTCATCGCGCTTATGTCATTTACTATCTCCGCCCCGGATTCAATTGCGGCGCGCGCGACATCGGCCTTTGTCGTATCGATCGATATCGGTACGGAAAGCACCCCGTCGAGTCTTCGTATCAGTGGAATGACCCTTCCCATCTCATCTTCGGGGGAAACCGGGTCGGAGCCGGGCCGCGATGATTCACCGCCTATATCAATAATATCGGCGCCGTTTTCCTCCATCTTGAGGACATACTGTACGGCCTCCTCAACACGGTTAAACATACCTCCATCGGAAAAGGAATCGGGTGTCATATTCACGATTCCCATCACAAGGGTTCGCCCGCCGAGAACCAGCTCTCTCTTCGGCGTCTTGAGTGTAAAAATATCTTTTGCGACGTTGACAAGAAGCCGGTTGATATCTTCAGAGATATTTTTCAGGCCGAACGGCTGCGTCGCTATCTTGTCCGCGAGCCGCCGTACCTGTTTCAATGTGCCGATTATTATCGCATCCGTTTTATCGATGCTGCAGGATACCACCCCCCGTGCCACAGCAACATCTCCGCCTATAGAGAGCATCTCTTGTTTTATTATATTCGCTACCTTGCACTCAATTCCCTCAAGAAGAAGATTAAGGTTCTCCATCTTGGGAAGCATGGCATCGATTCCCGACGGGGTCACGCCGACTTTTTGTAATTCCTCTTCCGCCTGCGCGGCAGATGTTATATGCAGATACCGCACTTACGCCTCTGACTCCGATGCTCCTGATTCAGCCTGTTTATCGCCTGTTTCGTCCTCGCCTGTTCCTATTATCTCATCGACATCTTCCGCGTTCAGCACTTCTTTCTCAAGCAGTTCCTTCGCGAGTCTGTGAAGAATATCGATATTGTCGGAGAGCAGTCTCTTTGCCCGATCATAGTTTTCAACGACGATTTTCGATATCTCCCTGTCGATTCTTTCAGCCGTGTCTTCACTGAAATTCTTATGCGTGGAGATTTCCCTGCCCAGAAATACCTGTTCCTCGTTCTTTCCGAAGGTAAGCGGCCCCATCTCATCACTCATTCCCCACGTGCACACCATCTTTCTTGCAATATCCGTGGCGCGTTCTATGTCATTGCCCGCGCCCGTTGTGAAATCTTTCAGGATGAGTTCCTCCGCCGCCCTGCCTCCCAGGAGAATCGCGATATTGTTGATCAGGTACGAACTGGGATAGGCATGTTTCTCGTCCACGGGGAGCTGCTGTGTCAGGCCGAGCGCCCTCCCCCGCGGGATAATGGTCACCTTGTGTATCGGATCCGATCCCGGGATCAGTTTGGCGACCAGCGCGTGCCCGGCTTCATGATACGCGGTATTTTTCTTCTCCTCGTCGCTGATGACCATGCTTCTTCTCTCGGCGCCCATGAGCACCTTGTCCTTCGCGTATTCCAGATCGGCCAGAGAAATCTTCTCTTTGTTTGATCGTGCCGCGTAAAGAGCGGCCTCATTGACCAGATTCTCTATATCGGCACCGGAAAAACCCGGCGTTCCCCTCGCAACAACAGAGAGGTCTATATTGGGTTCCAGGGGGACTTTCTTGACATGCACCGCGAATATCTTCTCTCTCCCCTTCACATCCGGCAGAGGAACCACCACCTGCCTGTCAAACCTTCCGGGCCTCAACAGCGCGGGATCGAGCACATCGGGTCGGTTGGTTGCCGACATGATGATAACGCCCTCGTTGGATTCAAACCCGTCCATTTCCACGAGCATCTGGTTCAACGTCTGCTCCCGTTCGTCGTGACCGCCTCCCAGTCCGGCGCCTCTCTGCCTTCCAACCGCATCGAGCTCATCGATAAAGATGATGCAGGGCGCGTTCTTTTTCCCCTGATTGAAAAGGTCTCTAACGCGGGACGCGCCGACACCCACAAACATCTCAACGAAATCAGACCCGCTGATACTGAGAAACGGAACCTCCGCTTCTCCGGCGATCGCCCGCGCGAGAAGGGTTTTCCCCGTACCCGGCTGTCCGACAAGCAATACCCCCTTGGGGATTCTTCCGCCAAGTTTTGTAAACTTTCTGGGGTCTTTCAGGAACTCTACCACCTCTTCCAGTTCTTCCTTGGCCTCATCGATACCCGCCACATCGGCAAAGGTGGTTTTTTGAGACTTGTCGGTCATCAATCTGGCCCGGCTCTTCCCGAAAGACATTGCCTTCCCTCCGCCTGCCTGCATCTGTTTCATGAAGAATATCCAGACAGCTATAAGCAGCAGTATGGGAAGCCATGATATGAGAATAGTCATATACCAGGACGACCCCTCTGCCGGCTTGGCGGCGATCTTCACCCCCCTCTCCTTCAAAAGAGGAACCAGATTCGGATCCTGGGGCGCGTATAAATTAAACCGGGTGCCGTCGACAAGCTTACCCTGAATATTTTCACCTTGAATGGTGACATCGGTCACCTGCCCCTTTTCAAGATACGCCATAAAATCACTGTATACAATAGCTTCCCTCTTGTCGCCCGGTTGATTGAACAGTTGAAAGAGGAAAACAAACACAAGACTTACCACTATCCAAAGGGCCATATTTTTTTGAAATTGATTCACTTTTTACTCCTGTTAAAATAGTTAAGAGTTTCCTATCAAATAATTTCCGCTTTTACCACTTTTTCCGTTGCATCGGTAATCTTCACCCTGTCGCTTAAACACATCCCCGGAATCCACAATACGGATTGCTGATCCGCCAGAAGAGAAATCGATTTTCTCCTGGATTTCGGAATTTTTTCATCGATAAAAAGCGTGTGTATCTTCTTCGTCCCCTTCATGCCCAGGGGCTGTATCCGGTCGCCGGACCGGACATTCCTCACAACAAGAGGAAAAGAAATAGCATTGTAATCAATAAAAACAGGGTTATTTGAATGAATATCCGCCACGGAAATATCAACTATATCAAAATTCATTCCGACCCCGGTCTCCGTCACCGTCACGTTGCCCGGAATTTCGGCATCGTATGAGAATACCCCTTCCGTTGCTTCGCTCTGCTTATACTTTTTCGGGGCATTTGACAACCTGCCATCTCCCTGTGAGATAAGTATATCTTCATATTCTCTCCGGACCGTGAGATTGAATGGAAGATCCACGGAGGCGCTCGGACTCTGTCCTTCAACCAGATGCATCACCGACTGGACATGGAGATACCCGATCCCGTTTCCTGCCGGAGAATATCCTTCAAGAACTGCCTTTATGAGCCTCCATTGCAACGCCGGATGCAGGGTCCTCAGTTTCCGGATATCTATCCTCGCGGCATCTCTATCAATGTTCCAGTCCGCGAGGATCTTTTCAACGGACTCCCGAATAAAATCATCCTCGATTCTGAGTATTTCAGCCGAGCGGCCGATATTCTCCTCCAGATTCGCGTTGTATGAGGCCTTTAACTCGGGCACCAGGGTGTTTCGTATCCTGTTCCTCAGGTATGCATTGTCCCGGTTGGAACTGTCTGTCACAAAGTTTATGTTCCTTTCCTTCAGGAATGAGAGTATCT
>Ga0272444_10001200_pt1 | contig 25457 bp, 26 predicted proteins | sample SSMForm13_FD_201033 | JGI IMG/M metagenome (GOLD analysis project Ga0272444, IMG submission 201033) | Marine sediment archaeal communities from Little Sippewissett salt marsh, Falmouth, MA, United States - SSM-Form-13 | ecosystem: Environmental > Aquatic > Marine > Wetlands > Sediment ...
GTATTACTCTCTGCATCCCTGTTGATCCATATTAAAAGAAGAAATAGGAAACTCAAGACTGAATAAAATATTGCAGAGAGGGCAATGGAAGTTCAAACTCTGCTCCTTCACTCGTATACCACATAGGCTTTTGTGATAACTACCGGGTTCAGAGGCCTGTCGTTGGCATCCGTTTGTGTGTTTGCAATATCGTCAACGTACTCCATGCCCTGAACGACCTTTCCGAACACGGTATGCTGACCGTCAAGGTGGTGGGTCCCGTCGCTTGCCTGGACTATGTAGAACTGGGATCCCGACATCCTCACATCGTCACCCCTCTTCGCCATGGCGATGACACCGCGATCGTGTCCGAGCCCATTATCCGCTTCCGATTCGATGGTATATCCAGGGCCGCCAGTTCCATCGCCGCTCGGGTCTCCTCCCTGTACCATGAAGTTCGGGATGACCCTGTGGAAGGTCAGACCGTTGTAGAAACCCTGATTGCAGAGCTTCACGAAATTGGCAACCGTGATGGGGGCGAGCTTCTCGTTGAGCTCTATCTTGATATTTCCGTAACCCTGGACCTGAAGAATGGCATGGGGCTGTCCGTAGGTTGTCTCGGTCTCGTCGAGATAGACGCCGTTATCTGCGGGGTAATCCTCCTCATCAAGAAAGAAATTGAGTCCAACGAACCCGATAACCACTATAAGAACAACACCAATGAGGATGTAAACGGGCAGCATGTCGTTCTCGCCTTTTCTGTCCGCCTTGATCATTCGTCTCATGGATATCACTCCCTCTTTATGCTGTTGATGGTGATTTGGAACACCAATGTCTTTCCGGTAACCTCTGTATTGAAATCTATGGTTATGATGCCACCCTTGGAGGTGACGAAACCCTCCATTGGTTCGTTTGCGGCCGCAGACTTGGCCTTCTCTGCCCAGAGCGGGTCGTAGGTAACCATCATGATGTATGGAATGGAGGTTGTGTAGGTTATCTCGGTGATATCATGATGCAGTGTTATGGTGTTCTTCTGGGTGGAAATATCGGCCACTGTCGTATTCCATGGAAATGCCTTGTATTCCTTCCCGTAGATCGGTTCGTGCCAGAAGGTGACCGACTGTGTGTCGTAGGATGCGATATGGACATCCCATCTCCAGAAGGGATGGATGAAGCTATCCATGGTCTCAAGGTCCACTGCCGGGTAGATCTTTGTAAAATCCTCCCTGGAGATCGTTTCCCTCAGGGATATGGTCTGGGAGGTATTGATGGTCTTTACCAGCTCCGGCACGGAGCGTCCATATCCATCCTCGGGTGGGATCGTTACGGTAAAGGATTCCTTCTCCTTCTTTCCAATGACAGCCTCCTCGAAACCCTTTATCATCTGTCCCGATCCCACTGTGAAGGTGAGATCATCATATGTCGGACGCTCCCTGAAACTCTGGGACTTGGGTATGGATTCGTTCCTTGCGATCTCCGGTTCCGATGTATCGAAGACCGGACCCAGCTCACCCCCGGCACCCAGGAATCGGCCGGTATAGTCCGCGGTGACCTCATCACCCTCCTGGATCCTGATGACCTCCTCCACCTTGTCTTCCTTTTCCCACGGCCATCCCTGCTCATCCACATAGGTCATGCCCGCCAGTCCTGCGAACATCACTATCACAAGGGCAATGGAAATCAAACAGAGCTTTTCATCATCCATCTTCGATACCCCTCAGTTCTCTCTACTGCTCCCCGGGATAGACCCATTCCTCATCGATCCTGGTGAAATCCATCATCTCCTCTCCGGAGAAGAAGATCGATATCTCCCTGGACGCCGAGGAGGGTGAATCCGACCCGTGAACAACATTCCTGCTTAAATGTATTCCGAAATCCCCCCTTACGGTCCCGGGAGGGGAGGCTTTCGGATCGGTCTTGCCCATCATGGTCCTGATGCCGCCAACAGCATCCTCACCCTCTATGACCATGGCAACCACCGGACCCGAGGTTATGAAAACGACCAGATCCTGGAAGAAGGGCTTGCCTATGTGCTCACCGTAGTGCTCGGAGGCCTTCTCTTTCGAGATCCTCAGCATCTTCATGGCCACGATCTTGTAGCCCTTTAATTCGACTCTCTCAATGATCCTTCCGATGAGGCCTCTCTGGACCCCGTCGGGTTTTATCATGAAAAAGGTTCTCTCTCGCATCCGGGTCTCACTCCTTCACATGGAGCTTTGACCAGCGGGTCTTTCTTGGTACCCTTTTAAGCTGGATAAGATTCTTGTAGCACTTGGTAGAGCAGAAGAAGAACACTTTTCCGTCCTTCTTCACATACATCCTTCCAGTGCCTGGTTCGATCTTCTCGCCACAAAAGGAACAGGTCCTTGCCTCCACCATTGAATTCACCTCACACTGAGTTTACGGGCTTCCCTGGCCGACTCCCTCAAGAGGAGGATGTCGCCAACCCTGACGGGGCCCATGGCATTCCTGGCAATGATGCGGCCCTTGTCCTTTCCGTCCAGGATCCTGACCTTGACCTGGGTGGCCTCGCCGGCCATTCCCGTGCGGCCGATAAGTTCGACAACCTCGGCGGGTATTCCGTCAACTGGCAATAGAATTCCTCCCTCACTCCTTCCTGTTCAGGTCCTGGAGACGCTTCGAGATGGTTTCCACAAGGACCTTTCCTTTGCCGGGTTGGACTATCGCCACGGCGGTGGTCGGGACCTTGAGAGAAGCGGTGTTACCGAGCTCCTGTTTGCTCGGGACGAAGGCAAAAGGTATGCCCTTCTCCTCGCAGAGATATGGCACGTGCATCAGGATCTCCTGGGGGGTTGTGTCCTCGGCAAGTACGACGAGCCTTGCCTTGCCCCTCTCTATAGTCTTTGTTACCTCGTTTGCACCTTTCTTGAGCTTTCCGGTATCCCTGGCAAGCTCGACCGCCTCGTAGACGGATTCAACAAGGTCCTTGGGCATTTCGAATTTCACGAACTTCGGTGACATCTTCTTACCTCCTTCGGACCCGGAAGTTTTTCCGGGCCTTCATCATTCACAGGCTCATCGAAAGAGCAGGTTGCATATAGGGAACTCTTATAAATACGTTTTTGAATGGTGAAAGCCCCATCACGATGTCCAGAAGGATTGGCCGGCCTTTGATGGCAGAGTGATGTAATTACCCGGTAATTACCTCGAATGTTATTAATATGAACCCTTTTGCTGATGTTCCTGAACAGTCCGGAGGCCCTTTTAATGGAAGACGAAGAAATGCTGATGGAAAGGGAAAGGACCTTCCAGAACGATAGAAGGGATCAGGCAAAATGGTACGAATCCCTCAATCTCTATGCCGAGGCCCTGAATATCTACAGGTCGATCGATGACGAGGAGAACATCCAGAGACTGTCCCTGAGGATGAAGGCTGAATACGGTGAAAACGCTCAAAAGCTCGAATCCGTTGGCAGATTCCAGGAAGCCGCGAACCTTTACTATCTGATCGGAGACATGGCAGGGGTCGGAAGGATGAAGAAGATGAAACCCGACCTTGTGATAGTCTACGATGAAGAAGGCGGTGGTCTGGCACGTGTGGCGGAAGGTCTTGGAAACGATGACAGCGATCTGGATCCGGAAGGGTTTTTCTCGAAACCCAATCCCCAGGAAGAGTTCGAGGCCACCGGGAAGGAGGAAGAGGTTGAAAGCACCCCATCCCCCGATGAGCTGACCCCGATGGGAAGAAAGGGTATCCCGCTCAAGATACCGAAGAACATGAAGAAGATGAGATTCTGCCCGTATTGTGGAGAGAGGATCAACACCAGGAAGGATCCCGCTTTCTGCCCCTTCTGCGGTGAGGAACTGGTCTAATCCCATGATTCAACATCCCGCGCGGGAGGCAGTCCCGGCGGAGGGCCTCTCTGACCGATGAAGAAGTTTTTCAGGTCTTCCCTTCCCTGCTCCTCGAGCAGCATCATCAGCTGGTAGTTGTGGGAAAAACCCCGGTATGAAGTTATCACCATTATCAGGGCTGCAATAGCAAGTACAGTGCCAATGAGAAAACCGAATGAAAAGAGAGTGAGAAAACCTGCGATCACGGTCAGGGTAAAGAATTCCCTGGACCTCACGAAGAATGCCGCAACAAGGGCGAACAGTGAAGAAAGGAACATGACCAGTCCGGTGATGCTCGTCAGCTGGGAGGAGTATGTCGGAGACTTGAACTGCTCCAGTGCAAGCGGCTCGATGTCCGATGGTGATCCGCCGACCATTGGAACATCGAGAACGTTTGGTGATCCCTTGGATATGACCACTTCCCCTTGTGTGGTTCTGTAATCCGGATGGTAAAGCTCAACTTCCATCACACCCGTTCTCACATCGGTGAATACCACAAGGCCTCCCTGGTCGGTGGTGCCGGAGATCGAATAACCCCCGGATGTGAGAGTTGCGTCAACACCCTTGATCGACCTGCCGGTCTCAGAATCAATAACCCAGAGAGAGAACGTGGAGGTTTCGTTTGGGGACTGCTCCTCAAGGTCCTTTATTGTAAAGGAGCTTGTCACGGTCACGATGGAGGACACAACCCCGAGCATGCATACGATCAGGAACATGTAGAAGGCGATCCGGGTCCTTCTTCCATAATCGGGTATCTTCTTTTCCTCGGCAAGAACTGCCTCTTCCCTGACCTCAACTTTCCCGGGTGAAGACATCCCCGAGCCCCTAAATACCTTGCCGTTGATCCTGATCCGGTCCTTCCCTCTGGCCGTGATCTCTATATCAACCTCGATGCTCCGGCCGCAGTCCTGGCAATCAACGGAAAAGGTTCCTTCCTCAACTCCCTTTGGAAGTCTTAGTAGCAAAGGGCTGTCGCAGTTGGGACAGGGTGCCTCCACAGTCTTTCTCTTCAGGACCGAACCTCCTCCGCTCCCATGTATGCTGGTCCAGGATTAATAAATGATTTGGTCGGATGATCTCAGGGTGGTCCAGTATTAAATATGTTGAAATGTATCTTACCACGATATGGGAGAAAGAAAAAGCGACATCATGAAACGCAACGAGAATATTATCTATTCCATATCCAGGAAGAACCATGTCCTGAGGAGGGGGATACACCTGATCTCTGGCCTGGTGGTGATCTATTACCTTTTCCCGGATACCTTCCTTTACCTTCCAGGGAAGCTCTGGCTGATCATCCTTCTGGGATTGGTTCCTCTTCTGATCGAGCTCATCAGATTGAGGGGGGGGCTCCTGCTTTTCGGTCAAAGGGGATATGAAAAGACGAACATTGGCTCGTTCGCGTGGGCTCTCTGGGCTTCGGGGGCCCTGATGCTTGTTCTCCCTCAGCAGATAGCCTTACCGGTGATACTGATTTACACTGTGATGGACCCCGTAATCAGCGAGATAAGGCTCTGGAGAAAATGGCTTGTCCTTCCGGTAGGGGGCTTTATAACGGTTATTCTCTTTGTGCTCTTCGACTACAATATTCTACTTGCTGTCTATGGTTCCCTGTTCATGGTTGCGGGGGAGGCCACCGAAATCATAGGGAAGATACAGTTCAGGCCGGAGCTCTTCAAGATCTACAGGACCAGTAGTTTCAGGGAGAACCTGATGATCCCCTTCAAGACCGATGACAATGCAACGACCCAGATACTGCCCGGAATGGCTCTCGGATCGTTGTATATTTTCTATCCTCAGTGGTTTCCGGAGCCCTGGTTCTTCCCTTTCTTCGGTTGACAGAAACGATTAATTACCATTTCTGTATACACAGGTTCCAACACACGCAGGTGTGATCTAGCTGGTTAGGATTAAGGCCTTCCAAGCCTTCTGCTCGGGTTCAAATCCCGACACCTGCACTTATCCTATTCTTCTTGATCATATACCAATTCAAGAATATGATCAGGGTTGGGATTTGAACCCCTGTCTTGCCTCCAAACCGACCAAGCCATTGTTTTTAAATATCTATATTCCCTTTATTCAGATATAAGAACCCAACGGGAGCTGAAAAAATGTTCATGGATGATGTCATAGGTATGGAAGTTCTTAGCGCGGATGGTAACATCATTGGAAAGATCAACGGACTGATCACCAAGGACAGATGGAACATCGTTTCCATCAGTGTCAAGATCGATTCCGAGGATGTCAAGAAGCTTGGAAAGAAGAAACCTTTCCTTTCGGCCCTGATACTCGATATCAGCAAGGAGAACATAGACGGGATCAAGGATAAGGTTGTCCTCGCCCAACCCATGAAGAGCCTCGGACCCCATTTCAAGGAACATGATGATGAGAATGAAGCGAACAGGATCATCGGTTTGAAACTCATGAGCAAGGACGGCAAGGTTATTGGAAAGGTTCTCGATCTGAAAACCGATCTGAAGAAATGGATAATACCGTCCATTTCAGTCAAATTACAGAAGGATACGCTGGATCTGATGAATATGAGCAGCGGTATCTTCAGCGACAAGAAATTGATGGTCGCAACAGCTTACATCGGTGAGATAGGCGAGGATTTCGTCATGCTCAAGACCACCACTGACCAGCTGAAGGATATTGTGGATCAGTACAAGAGCGATTGATGATGGTTCAACTTACCTCAACCCACGCCTTTGAACTGTTTTCCCAGCCTGGAGATCCCGTGCCTGTCCTCGATCTCCTTGAAATCCTCCATCAGTCTCTCCTTATCCGCGGGGGTGAAGTACTTCTCCGTGAAGGGGAAGAAGCTCTTCTCCTCCCTCGCAAGGTGTTTCCTCAAAAGGTTCAGATAATCCCTGAGTGATCTCTTCAGGACGATATATTTCTGCGATGTTCCTATGGATTTTCCAATTATCCTTGTCACGGCTCCTGAGCATTTGGGACAGTATCCTTTGAAAGCGAAAGTCCCATTGTCCATCTTGAAGAGTTTCGGGTCGACGATCTCAACCTTTTCCTTATCCTTCAGGCAGTAGGCTGGATACTCATCTGCATGGTTCATTATGTTGAAATCCTTCTCATACTCACCAGGGATCTCCATGTCCTCCTTCAACTTGGAGAAATTCTGTCGGACCTCCCTCACTGTCTTCTCGAGCTCCTTGTGCTCCGATTCAATAGATCTGACATTTGAGTCTGTAAAGGCCATGTGCTTTACCCTCTGCTCCATGGCGATCCTGTCAAGGAAGGCTACCGAGTACGATGCCTCTTTATCCTGGTGAAGCTCCGTCTCGAGCACGAATGCCCTTCCGCTCATCCAGTCCACAAGCTTCTTGGGGGCATCCTCATCGATATCTTCCATCATTTCCTCTATCTTCTCCGCCTGGAACCTCAATATCTCGTGCTCTTCCAGCAGATGCTTGATGGGGTCCATACCGAGCAGTGTCTGAACGGGGGCTTCGGCCGTCAGATGCTTCTTTCCGGTCCGGATCCGATCATGGATCACCTGGCTGTTGAAGGGCTTCGTCAGGAAGTCGTCCGCGCCAACCTCAATGGCCTTCTGGATATCCCGTTTTCCGGACCTGTCCGAGATCATTATGATGTAACAATCCCTTCCGGTAGAGCGGTTGTGTTCCTTGATCTCTCTCACCACATCGACACCATCCATGCCCATGAGGTCCCATTCCACAATGACCATACCGAAATCCTTGTCCTTTTTGTATTCCGCCAGGGCACTTGTGCCATCGGACTCCTCGATGAATTTAAGCTCCTCCATGTCCATTATCTTGGTAAGTGTCAACCTGGAGATCGCATCTCCGTCTGCTATTAGAACCTTCATTCTTATTCCCCTTTGAATTCATTCATGATTCCTTACAATATACTTTATCCTTTTCATTGCCCGGCCGTCAATCGGTTTTTGATCGTCACCGAAAAAAAATCATTAAATAATTCCTATTGGACTATAACATTGCAGATCCCAGGGGGGACCAACTGATGATGGGAAGCAAATGCACAGCAGCCTGGTTCTTTGTTATTTTGATCGTTGGCTCATTGGCTGTAAACATCGATTTGCTGTCGGGTTCGACGGGATCGGTCTCTGCGTTGGAGATCACGACCCCGACGGACATCACAACGAACACCAATTACAACGAGGATATCATGATCAAGGACGGAGGAATACTCAGGATCCATCCCGGTGTAATATTAAGGATGGGAGCGGGATACCGGATCATCGTGGAGGATGGAGAACTCTACATAAAGGGCAACACAACACACCAGACCTGGGTGCAAACATCCTCGTCCGGTTACTGGGGAGGAATACAATCGAACATCGATTCGAAGGTTACCATCGACAGGGCTCAGCTAAGGTTCGCGGAGATAGGTGTTAATTGTCTTGGTACCGGAAATTCACTCTCGACAGGATCGGTCTCCATTACCAATACTTCCTTCACCACCTGTACACAAGGGATAGTCCTCAACGGCAACGCACAGTCAGCGCCCTTCAAATGCACCATAAGGGATAATTCCATCCTTAACTCTGACACGGCCATCGACCTCAACACAAATTACGATGGAGTGTGTATCGAGAACAACCAGGTCTACAATTCTTTCGACCACGGACTGATGATAAGCGGGGTTGAAGGTACAAATATAAGGAACAACACCTTCGACGGATGCAGGTACGGAATGGCCATGATGGGTTTCTTCAACGAACCGACACAAATCAGGAACAACACGATAAGGGAGTGCAATATCGGAATTTTGGGTGCTTTCGTCGGTAAGATCCAGATCACGAACAATTCCATCCTGGCTTCCGAGAAGGGAATATACATGGGCCTCACCAACGAGAACCTCATCGAGAACAATATCATCACCGTGATCAGTGATGCTACCAGATACCCGATCGAGATGGAAAGCTCATCGCCAAAAACCATCATCCGTGACAATATCCTGTCTGCATGCGGCCCTGTGATGTATGTGAACGGATCGGCTTCCAACCATCTGATATACAACAATCTGTTCACGAATCTCACCGGTGATAGGTATATTGATCCTCTTGGAGACGGGTTCGTCGATACGGACGTTCCCATACCGGGAAGCGCAGGTGCTTTCGCCAGAACATGCCGGACCTCGATCTTCCAGACAGGGGAAGGCGCCGGTCTCGAAAGCTTCGTCAACCCGGCACAGGCGGCGAACCATGCAGTGGCTGGTTCGAAACTCCTTATGGTCTCGAACCCGTCCGGTTACGGGCCCAAGGACCTCGAGGAGAGGCATATCTATCATACCGAGCTGCCGCAGATAACCCGTTCCCTTACCTTCATTGGAGAGGAGAGGGAACATCTTATCTTCAAACCTGCGGCATGCACGCCGGATACATTCGTGGATTCCGCAAGAGATGTGGGGCTTCATAATTTCACCATTCTCGGTGGTTCGATCGGTATCATGGTATCGCGGTCGAGTAACGTCACCCTGAAGGACATCGGTTCCTATTCCCACGGATCGCCCTACCTCCAGGGTTTCAGAATAGACAGGAGCACGGACGTGAAAGTGGATGATGTCTATCTGAGCTACAGCTTCGGATACGGTATCAATATCACGGATTCGGACATTGTCAGGATACAAGATACCAGGATCGTCGGAGCCAGGGATATTGGCATACACATGGAAAATTCAGGGGGCGTTCATCTGGAGAACACCTCGGTAAATATCATCGACCGCCATGGCCTTCATGCCATCCGATCGAGCATCACCTGGAACGGGTCGGAGATCATGAGCATGAAGGAAGGCATCGTCATGGATTCCTGTTTTGCCTCCTTCTTCTCGAACCTCACCATCTGGACACCTAATACAAATGACAGGGGTATACATATCAAGGACAGCCAGGGAACACATTTCGAGTACTGCGACATATCAATGGGTTATCACAATGTTGATTACCAGGGGATAATGCTGGAAGGAGCGGCCCAGAGAACAACAATTTACAACTGCAGGTTCATCGGGAACCTGGGAAATTCGAACGAGATGCGTGCCCTGAACGTGATGGGAAATTTCACGGAGAGCAGAATAGAGAACTGTACCTTCCAGACCCTCACGGCGGGTCTGATCATCCAAGGGACCCCGACGGACCTGAATACCGACATTATTGTATCCGGGTCCAGTTTCTATCGAACGGAGGTCGGGGTGGGAATGATATCCTTTGGAAATATCTCCGTGCATGATTCCTATTTCAGTGAGATGGAAGCCGGTGCGGTCACCCAGGCGGGGGATATCGAGGTTGTATCCTCCAGGTTCCAAAATTCCCAGTACGGTGTGTTCACATCCGAAAATGCGGTCATAACGGACTGCATCATGAGCAATATGACCGCAGGCCTGTATGTCATGGGAAGCTTGAAGGAACAACCCAATATCATCACCGGAGTGAAAATGGATACCATGGAAAAAGGCATCCAGGTGAAAGGGGCCCCCATCCTGCTGTCGGATACTCATATCAATGCAAACGGGGAATGCCTCAACCTGACCGATTCCGATATGTCGAAAGCCTGGAACAGCTCCCTCTCCGGACCCGTACCCGTCTCTCTTTACCTGGATTCGGCCACCCAGAACCGGATCGATCTGAGCAACTGCTCGGGAGACTTCCGGCTATCCGAGGTCTCGGGTCATGGATGCTATACGAACTGGTCATGGCCCCTGACGGTCCGTACCATGGACGAGCTGAGCGAACCCCAACCAAGCACCCTGACCTTGAAGAGTGATATGCTCGGCACGGTCTTCCAGGGCTCGATCCCAGGTCGATATCACTTCCCCTCTCTGCCGGGCTGGGTGACAGATGGAGCGGGTGGCCATGATCTGAAGGACTACGATATCGAGGCCGTGGACGGGAGCGGTTTCGACCGGGGTTCAGTGGAGATGAACACATACAGAGAGTTGGAGCTTGTTCTGAACCACATGCCCTACGTCTCGGGGACCGCACCGATCACCATCACCTTCGAGGAGGATTCCGGATGGTCGGATGATATATCCGGATGGTTCGAGGACAGGGATACACTGACGTTTTCGATCTCGGATATCCAGGGACAGGATCTACACGGTTCCCTTGAGGGATCCGAACTCGAATTGCATGCGGAAGCGAATTGGACCGGGAACAGCAGGATATCATTGAAAGCGACCGATACTTTCAACGAAGATGTCTTCCTTGATCTGGATGTCGAGGTCACCCCGGTCAATGACGGGCCTTTCATGAAAATGGCACTCCCCCTTCCGACAGTTCAGGAGGATGGGTCCACCTGGATCAACCTGACAGGATACGGAGATGATATCGACTCACCGGTACTCGAGTGGTCCAACATGTCCGCTGAAAACTGCACAATGGAATGGGACGGAAACAACCTCACGGTGATCCCGGCCGCGGACTGGTTCGGAATTCTGGAGATACCCCTTGTTCTGACTGACGGGGAGATCGAGGTCCATGTGGTACTCCTTGTGAATGTCACACCTGTGAACGATGCACCTATCTGGACCGGAGAGGATCCGATCACCGTTACCGTTAACGCGGGAACACCGTATTCGCTAAAGTTTTCGGACGATGTGCTCGATGTCGACAATTCCTTCGGTGAACTCATTATAACAGCGGATTCCATAAATGCTTCAATAGGCGGGGATTCGCTTATCCTTAGCTATCCGGAAGATACAATGAACATGACAGAGACCATTACCGTTACCATCTCCGACGGCCATCTTTCAGCAAGTTTTGCGTTAGATGTTCAGGTCATTGAGATACCGGCTGGTCCCGATCCGGATGAGCTTGAGATCGAAGAGGTCAGGATCGAGGTCGATGAGGAGAAAGGGGACTGGAAGGTCACCGTCAAGGGAGGGGAGGGGCAGGATATCTGGATCGTGATCGACGGCGTGGGATCGTTCAAGCTCGTGGAGACCTCACCCGGGAATTACGAGGTCACGATACCCGGCGAGAATTTCAACGCGGGTGAGACATACAGCTACCACTTCTCGGATACGGAGGGAGGCGGGGACAAGACCGGAGGCCAGCATTCAGGATCGATGACCCAACCCGACCTCACACCGGATGACGACGACGACGATGAAGAGAGCCCCGGTTCTATCTTGTGGATAATCCTGATAATCCTGATAATCCTCCTTTTGCTCGTAATAATTGCTGCATTGATCATGATCTCCAGACGCGGGTCCACATATGAAGACCTCGAAGAGTGAGATCTCTCAAATGTGTAAACTTGTACAGGTTAATGCAGAAGATGAAAAAACCGCCTGTCCAAATTTTGTTCCAATGCGAATATATATCTGTTGAACAAACGTTCCAGTCATAATTAATAAAGAACTCTCCATGGAATATCAGGGTGTAATGATGAGAAAGAACACAGCGGCATTCATACTCCTTATCGCCTTGACCATGGTTTTTACCTCAGTATTGATAACGAGGACCGATGCCCAGGATGCGGATGAACTCTCTCTTCAGAAGCTCGAGATCGAGGGAGTGATAAGAAACCATTACGCTGTCACCACATATATGGCCCATCTCGAGAACCCCTCCGATATCTCCAGGGAGATCTCCTTCTCCATGGATGTCCCTCAGGACGCCATGCTGACCAATCTCTCCGTCGAGATGGACGGTCAGGTCTCCTATGGAAGGGTCGTTGACAGGACCCAGGCCCAGACGGAATATGACGATGCCAAGGATTCCGGGGATACGGCTTCCATGATCAAGGGATCGTCCGACACGGGGCATTTCGAGATCATGCTGAATATCCGGGCCGGAAGCACGGTCGTCATCTCGATATCTTATGCGCAGATAATGGTCAAGGAGATGTATGATTACACCTACCTACTTCCAGTCGGAGCACTCTCCATTGCAGACCACTTTCCCCATCTCTTCATGGATATCGATATCAATGGAATGGGGGACCTAACTCGAATCAGCATAGACGAAGGTCTTTCCCCGCAGGAATCCGTCATTTCCATGAACCAATTCCATTATTCCTTCAATACCAGCACATTCAGCAATAATGATCTCATGAAGATCGTCTACCGGGAAGACGCTCCACCCATCAACGGGACACTCCATACCAGCATGGATGATACGGGAGGGTACTTCATGCATGTGTTCTCACCCCAGCTGGAGGACATCGGAACCTACCTCCCCAAGGATATCATCTTCGTGCTTGACAGGTCCGGGTCCATGGGAGGCGTCAAGATCGAGCAGCTCAAAGACGCCTTCGAGGAGATCGTCGGTCAGCTCCACGGGGAGGACAGGTTCAACATCATCACCTTCAGCTCCGAAACTGACCACTGGAAAGACGGTATAGTCCCGGCGAACGCGGATAACAAAGAAGCTTCGATCCACTACATTCGAAGTATCGACCCCCAGGGATCCACGAACATCGATCATGCGCTCAACGGTGGTCTTGGAATGTTCACGGGCGATGCGGAAACTGTACCGATCATCGTATTCCTTACCGATGGCCTCCCCACAACCGGAGAGACGAACCCTGATACGATTCGCCAGAACATCCTTTATGCCAACCAGGAGGAAGTTTCCATCTACTCGCTTGGTTTCGGTGAGGATGTTGATTTCGATTTCCTCTCCGCACTCGGTCTCGAGAACAGGGGGTTTGCGGTGAGAATCCCCGAATCCAGGGATGCGTCCAATATGATGCAGGGTTTCTACGAGACCATATCCGTCCCGCTTCTGATGGACATAGAATTCACCTACACCGGGGGCTCTTTCGATGTCATACCCACATACCTGCCGAACCTGTTCGAGGGGTCAGAAGCGGTGGTTGTGGGCAAGTTCGATCCCACCAGGTCCTACATATCTTCCCTTGTCACGGGGACCACTTCAACCGGACAGAGGGTCTTCGAGGAGAACTGGGAAGTGCAGGATGACCCTGAAAGGGACTTCATCCCGAGACTCTGGGCCCACAGGATGATCAACGATTACCTGCAGAGGATGATCGTGGAGGGAGAGACGGAAGAGCTGAAGCAGAAGGTGATCGACCTTGCCCTTGAATTCTCCTTCGCCACTCAGTATACATCATTCATACTCGTCATCGATGAACCTGACGACCAGACGACACAGCCGTTTGAGGGGGATGGCAGGGAGGGAACCGATGACAACCCCCCACCCTTCTCGAGAGATGATGACTATGATGGAGATGGATCGAACGACCCGCTTGATATCTATGACGATGACGATACGGGTCCGGCCGCAGGCGATGAGAAGCATGACGACGATCTCATACCTTCTATAACCGATGATGAAAGCGAAGGGGCGGCTTCGCTCTTCCTGTTCGGACCTCTTGTAATACTGGTCGTGATCGTCGTCCTCGGCCTGATAATATTCGCCTACACGAGGATCAGGAAAGAAGACCTCCTGAACCAGGAGAACAGAAAGAGGATCTACGAGTTCATCACTGATAATCCGGGGGAGCATTTCAGGGCGCTACAGAGGGCCGTGGAACTGGAGGTCGGTGTGCTCTCTCATCACCTGAACGTACTCGAGAAGGAGCAGCTCATAGTGTCGGAGCAGGATGGCAACAACAGAAGGTTCTGGGCCGCAGGCGTGAAGCACGACCACGACCAGGTACATCTGTCCAGGATCCAGGAGAACATACTCAAGCAGATAGGCATGGACCCGGGGATCACCCAATCACAGATCGCGAAGAAGATGGGTGTGAGCAGGAAGGTGGTCTTCTACCATGTCAAGTTCCTGAGGAACGCCGGAATAGTAAGGGAAGAGAAGGATGAGAGGAAGACACACTACTATACCAAGGAGTGACCCCGGGGGTAATTTGAAATATACACCCGCTCTTGAACGGTCACATGTACCTTGTCCTTGACACATCCGCCTTCCTATCGGGGCTCTTCAACTCCGTTCCAGGGGGGTTCGAGGGGGTTTTTACAACATCACTGGTCAGAGGAGAAGTATCCAGGGGGGGCCCTGAAAGGCTTCTGACCGGTCTCCTCGAGGCAGGTCTTGTCGTCAGGGACCCTGTTGACATCAAGACTGCGGAGTCTGCGGCCTCGGGAACAGGGGATCTGGAAAACCTCTCCGGGGCAGACCTCTCCATAATCGCCCTTGCCATCGAACTGAAGAATGCCAGGGTTGTAACGGATGATTTCAGGATACAGAACGTTCTTGGAACGCTTGGAATATCCTTCACCGGCGGAGGTGAGATCGGGGACCGGACCATAAAGCAGGAGTGGTCCTGGACCTACAGGTGCAGGGGGTGCGGAAGGTTCTTCGATGAACGGCAGAAAAGGGATGAATGCCCCGTATGCGGATCGAACGTGAGAAAAGTGCGGAAGAGATGATCTACACAAGGGGTTCTATCTTCAGATTAGGGTAGCCTATCTCCGGGTCCGGCATGATGGCAAAGATCCCCGTCTCCGGTTTGATCCCGTAGAAGCAAGGAATGGAATTGATCTTAACGACCCTGAGGTAGACATCAGACATGTTCCTTATTCCCTGCCCTATCTTGAGTCCCGGTTTGACCACACCGATACCGAGCGTCTTTGTGACCTTGGTCTTGGAGACCCCCGTGAGGAGGTGTCTAAGTGTCAACGATTCACCGATGAGGTATTCCATGGTGTCCAGGCCCACGAAGTCAAGGTAAGGTTTCCCTTCCTTTCCCCGCAATGACTGGATTATCTCGAGTCCCTTCTGCTGCAGACCCTCCTTTTTGGTGGACCCCATGGGAACGATATAGGGTCTGTCGGAGGTTGTGGAGAAATAATCAAGGAAGAAAAGCTTCGAGGAAAGAGTATCTGGATCCATGAACTCCAGAAGGTCCTGCCTGATGGATTCCGGATGCTCCCCGGCGGGCGGGACCATCACCACCCCCTGATCGTGGTGAAGGAAGTTGAGAAGCGTGGGCCTGAGCATGAGGAAATATTCCGATGAGGTAATGTTATCATCCACATCCAGTATGTTGTAGCTCCCCCTCTTGTAGCCCCCGCCGAGGATGATGTCCAGGTCCTGGAGCCCGGAGGAGAAATGTGTTTCGGTGTCCTCCGTTTTGATCCAGTGTCCCTTGGGGGTGTCATCGAGCTTCCAGGGCCTGAAAGCCCTGAAAACACCCTTCTGAAGTGTGAAGATATAATGTGAATTGTTGACCTCGACCCCCCTCATCTTCTCGATGGCAAGGGCCCTGTACCTTCTCCCTTCCTTCTCCCCGAAATAGAGCCTGATGACACCACCGGCCAGATGATCGAGGTAGGAGATGCCTTCCTTCTCCTGGACCATTATGGCCGAAACATTGGTTGACTGGACCAGGGAGACGATCTCTTTCATCTTCCTTTCCGGATTCTCGTACTGCTCTGTGATGGCATCGATAGGGTCGAATAGCATGAACCCTATCTTGTTCTCGAGCCTGGTCTTGAGTAGATCGAACTCCCTCTTGAACCAGTTCGGATCGGCCATTTTGGTGTTTCCGTGGAAGGGTATGAGATTGTGGTCGGCCGTCTCTCCCGCGAGCCACGGGAACTCGGAGATCATCTGGTCCTCGTCCAGTCTGGGAAATATCGCTATTCCGCTTCTGCTCCTGCAGAGGGCTTTCATGCACTCCAGGGAAAAGAGTGATTTTCCGGATCCCGGCGGACCCTTGACCAGGAGTATCTCTCCGACGTTCTCCCTGAAAAAACTTATGATCTCCGGAGGGATGTGCAGGGAGGGCCCAGATTCCATACTCTTTAAAAAGGGAGCAGACAATAATAAAAGTGTCGATGTAATTCGTCGGGGTGTTGAATCAAATGAAAAAAAAGCCAGAAAAGGAGGGGGAAGACATCAAGGTGCACTTCTCCCCGGATGCCGACGAGACCACGAAAAAGCAGGTCATGAAGGTCGTGGATCTACTTCAGGGGCCCCTCTTTGCGAAACTCGTAAGGGAAGCCGTTGAGGACATGATCATCGAGGGGAAGCTCGCATACGACCTGGAGACAGACGAGTTCGACGTCCCCGAGGACATCGTGAGGAGATGGGCGGCCAGGATGGAGATGGAGGTCTGGGGAAAGAGGGGGAAATGAATGGTTCTCTTTTTTCCCGACCTTTGATATCAGAAAACCTCTCCAAGATTGGGTATGACTATCCACAGGGCCACAATGGTACCGAGGATCGCCTCACCAACCATCAACCCCGTTGCCATCATATATGTCCCCATGATCTTGAATGTCTTCATGTCCTCCCCCCAGTTGTTCCTTTTCACGGCTGGCTCCAGGTACCTTTTCTCCCAGATATCCCTGGACGCACCACCCACGAGCATGGGTATCTGGATACCCAACGGGAGATACATGCCGAGTCCGAAGGCGGTTCCCATCCCGATCAGAAGCTCAAGGAAAATGCCTATCCCGACACCGGCCCAGAATATCTTCCATTGAATGGCCTGCTCTATTATCCCCTTGACAAAGATCGTGAAAGCATGAGCCTGGGGGGCTGCAAGGGGCAGTGTCCCGTTTCCGAGCCCTATCGAGAATATCACGGCAAAAATACCTGACACTATAGCGCCGGGGATTATCCCGATGGTAACCGCCTTGACGAGGTCATGGGGCCTGTTCCCGGTATAGAGTCCGATCTTGAAGTTCATCACGACGTCTCCGGACATCGATATGGCCGCTCCGAATACCGTCGTTCCTACAAGGGACATGACGATTATCTCTGATTGGGTCATGTTTATCCCGAAAACCGGTAGAATAAAGCTGAAGACCAGCATTAGGATGAGAAGCACAAGGAACGAAGTTGCAGAGACAGGTTCGGTCCCGGTCTCTCCCATCACCTTCACGGCGATGGCTCCCAGAAGGAAGGTCAGTGTGATCAGCAAGATGGCGAAGATGAGGGAAGATACGGGATGAAAGCCCCCTATGATGAATACTATCCAGACAGCAATGGCCGTTACCGCCATTGTAATCGGGATATGGGACGATGGCCATTCATACCATCCCCTCCCCGGAATGTAGACTGCCCTGCTGTGACCATCTTCTTCCTTTCTCATGGCGAAAAGATCGGTAAAAACGGTCTTGAAAACAGGCAGCATCTTCACCAGGGCGGTCATGCCGCCGCCCAGGATACATCCTATTGCCATGACCCTCGCCATGGAATAGGCGGCAAAGGCCGGGGAAGTGGGAATTCCCTCCCAGACAGTGCCTATTAGGTCCACACCGTGAAACATCCCCATCTCGGAAACATCGAAGAACTGGGCGGAATTCGCCCAGAAGTAGGGAGCCTTTGTTAAGACCGCAATTGGTATAACAACGAACCAGGTGAAAAACGTTCCCAGAAATATCAGGAGCGCTGTCTTGAACTTCATGAACCAGCCCAGGCCGAACTGGATCGGAATGAGGGTTATGGTGAAATATGTATATGTGGCCGGTTCGGGGGTGAATATGATGTCACCTGCGAAATAGTACTTGCTTATACCGAAGGTCATGGCGATCCTGTCCATTATGGACATGTTGGCACCAATGATGGAAAAATCTCCGGAAGGTCTGAACAGTGGAAAATCCCTGAAGAAGGTGAAGATCGCTGTCCCCCCGATCCACATGAAAGCCTGTCTCACCGAGGATTTCGCCTGGGCAGTGGCTTCGGCCGATGAGGCCCTGGATAGGTCCAGAAGTTTTACCATGGCCTCGAATCCGGGTGTGGGGAGGGGGTCCTCGACCAGCCATATCCTTCGGAACACTATAAAGTACATCACCCCGAGCACACCCGCGATCATGACGGAAACGATTGCTATGGGAAGCAAGGGGCTCAGGGTCGTGTGGTCGATGAGGAAGGAGCCTCCGACCTTCTCGGCCGGATCGAGCGCAAGTATGTATATGGCAGGGAATGTGAAAACAAAACCGGTACAGATCATCGCCGCTCCGTTGCTGGCTGTCGCAGCGATGTTCAGGGTCGGTGGAGCCAGCTTCCAGGCCATTCCAAGGAGGTAGACCATGTACCACGAACCGGCAACAACCATTCCGACCTTCAATCCAACATACTGATTGACCATGGCGAAAAGGGTTCCGATGATGACCGCTATGATCACCCATTTCCAGGACCAGGCTTTGAACCGGAAGGCTTCCTTCCGGTTCTTCTCATCGAGATACTGCTCCAGTGCACCCGTGTTGAAATTGATGAACATCTCGGGGTCGAACCAGTTCATGGTCCCCTTTTCCACCTTCTCGATACCCCTGGGGGTCATTGGCTGCCTGTAAGTGGATTTCCTGACCCTCGGCATCAAACCACCTGGAATCCCCGGTCCAGTGCCCAGATTTCCGGACCGGAGTTGGAAAGGTGGTTTGAATATTTAATGATTGGTCAGCTGATGGGACGCCTGGTCCTGCCGTGTGGTATCATTGATCTGGCGACCCGGTTGTTCTGCACACCCTAGAATAAGGTTTTAAGTATTCTATCCATACCCCTCTTGGAGGGTGGATGGCACCCTCAAAAGCACAGGATGGATTTCACATGTTCACAGTAGAGGTCAAGGTGGGTCTGAAGAAAGGGGTCAGCGACCCGGAGGGAGCCAACACCCGAAAATCACTGGAACTTCTTGGTTACCGGGAAGTAAGGTCCGTGAAGAGCCTGAAGGTATACAGGATCGAAGTGGACTCCCCTTCGGAAGAGGAAGCACGGAAAAAGATCGAGGAGATGTGCATGAGAATGCTGACGAACCCGGTCATACACACCCACGAGATAGAGTTCCTGTGAGGTTTGAAAATGGATATCTCGCATCTTTTCGAGGATCTGGGGATCCCCGCGCCTGTCAGGAAGATAAGGATCCTGAACGCGACCGAGGATGAGCTGAAGGCGGTATCGGAGCAGCTTGCGATCGGACTTTCCATTGAGGAGATGGAGCGTGTCAGGGATCACTTCGTTTCCGAGGGAAGGGACCCAAACGATATCGAGCTCGAAGCCCTTGGACAGGCATGGTCGGAGCACTGCTGCTACAAATCCTCCCGCTACTTCATGAAGAGATCATTTTTCGGTATAGACCAAGATTACGTCATGATCAAGAACGAGGACGCGGGAGTCGTTGAGTTCGATGAGGATCATGCTTACGTCGTGGGCCTTGAATCCCACAACCACCCTTCCGCGATTGGACCCTACGGGGGCTCCGCAACGGGAGTTGGAGGGATCATCAGAGACGTTCTCTGTATGGGGGCACAGCCCATCGCTGTGATCGATCCTCTGTTCTTCGGACCCCTGGACCTTCCCCGGGATTCCGTCCCGGAAGGCGTGAACCATCCGAAATTCATATTCAACGGTGTGGTGGCGGGGATCAGGGATTACGGAAACCGCATAGGGATACCCACCGTTGCCGGGATGGTCAACTTCCATCCGGGATACACCGGCAATCCTCTGGTGAATGTCGGATGCGTCGGTATTGGAAGAAAGGAGAACATGATCCACTCGAGGGTCGGAGGAAAAGGCGAGATCTACATACTTGCCGGCGGAAGGACCGGAAGGGACGGAATACACGGGGTTACCTTTGCCTCGGCCGATCTGTCCGCCGATTCCGAGGAGAAAGACCGTGGTTCGGTTCAGCTCGGGGACCCCATAACGAAAGAGCCCTTGATCCATTCCTGTCTAGAGATGAACGAGAAGGGTCTGCTTGGAGGCATGAAGGACCTCGGGGGAGGGGGGCTGTCCTGTGTTTCCGGAGAGATGGCGCTTGACGGGGGTTTCGGTGCCGTGATCGAGCTCGACAGGATACCACTCAAGGAGGAGGGTCTTGCACCCTGGGAGATATGGGTCTCGGAATCCCAGGAGAGGATGATGGTATCCGTCAGGCCGGAAAACGTTGAGCAGGTCCTGCACATATTCAAGAAGTGGGACGTTGAGGCTGTTGTCATCGGAAAGGTCGTCGAGGGTAAGCGGGTCAAGGTACTCTGGAAGGGGGAACAGATCCTGGACCTTGATCTGGACTTCTTCACAGCAGGTCCGGAATACTGCAGGATATACGAGGCAAGGACCGTCCAAAGGATGATCGAGGATGTGCCCTTCCCGGTTCCGGACAGATCAGGGTTCGAAAGCTCCCTTTTATCGTTGCTTGGCTCCCCCAATATATGCTCCAAAGAGCCGGTCTTCAGAACATACGATCACGAAGTCAGGGGGCGGACAGTGGTGAAACCCGCGGTTGGAAAAACGTTCACGCCTGGCCCCTCGGATGCCGCCGTTATCAAACCTCTAGAGAACTCCAGCAAGGGAATAGCCATTACAGCGGACGTCAATCCTTATTTCTGCGAGATCGATCCCTACCTTGGAAGTCTCTCGGCAATGGAGGAATCCGCCCGGAACCTGGTGTCTGTCGGGGCCCGTCCGCATTCCGTCACGGATTGCCTGAACTTCGGGAACCCGGAGAAACCGGACAGGCTGGGCGATTTCGAGAGGGCATGTGAAGCGATAGGAAAGTTCGCCAGACATTTCCGGCTCCCGGTGGTCTCGGGCAACGTGTCCCTATACAACGAATCCGACATCGGAAAGGTTCCCCCCACACCAACGATCATGATGATCGGACTGATGGACGACGTGTCCAGAGCCACTACCTCGGACCTCAAACTGGAGGGGAGCATCATCTACATTGTGGGAAGGACTGCTCATGAGATGGGGGGTTCGGCCTATTACAGGGAGATGGGCGCCCGGTGCAGCTGCGTACCGGATGTCGACCTCGAGACCTCCGAAAGATCCATGGAAGCGGTCCTGGACCTTATATCGGAGGGGCTTCTTCTTTCGGTCCATGACCTTTCCGAGGGTGGACTTGCTGTCGGCATATCGGAGATGTGTATCGGCGGTCATACCGGCGCGGAACTGAATGTACAGGAGGTGGGCTGGGAGATCGAGAAGGAAACAGAACAGGAGCTGAGGAGGGATGTTAAACTCTTCTCAGAGAGCAACTCAAGGTTCCTCCTCGAGGTGCAGCTTCAGAATGCTGCAAGGGTGGAGGATGAACTCTCCCGTCACGAGGTTCCTTACTCGAAGCTCGGAACCGTGGGGGGAGCGTCTTTGAAGATCACGGACGGAGAGCAGACTCTTATCGAGATACCTGTTGACATACTCGATCATGCATGGCGTGGAGGTCTATATGAGCTGATGGAGGTGACCCGATGAAGGTGGAGGAAATCAGGGTTTGCATTCTCAGGATGGAGGGCACGAACTGTGAGCAGGAGACATTCGATGCATTCAGGAGACTTGGGGCGGACCCTGAGTTTGTACATCTCAAGCAGCTCGAGGGAAGGGACCTCTCTCCAGGGGAGGAAAGGTCGCTCGAGGATTATCAGATCCTCATGTTCCCGGGGGGTTTCTCGGCCGGTGATTACATCCGTGCAGGGGCAATTTTCGCTGCCAGGCTGAAGGCTTCCATCAGTGATGACATCGTGAAGTTCATTGAAGATGGTAAGGCCATCGGCGGATTCTGCAACGGCTTCCAGATAATGGTGGAGCTCGGCATTCTTCCGGCGTTCGACACGACCATGACCGAACATCCCGAAGCGGTGCTTCACTCTAATGATTCGGGGAGATTCGAGTGCAGACCGACCCTGCTCAAGCACGTGAACAGGGGCAGATGCGTATGGACATCGAAGCTCGAACCTGACGAGCTCAGGCTAATTCCCTGCGCTCATGCGGAGGGGAAGTTCATGCTCCCACAGAAGAGGGAGGATGAGCTCTATCACCGCCTTTTCGATGAGGACAGGATAGTCTTCAGATACTCGGACCCCTCCGGGGATACCGATGCATCCTATCCCTTCAACCCCAACGGCTCAAGGTTCAACATTGCAGGAATAACGGATGAAACCGGTACGGTTTTCGGAATGATGCCGCATCCGGAAAGGGTTTTCTTCAGACAGACACACCCGGATTGGTACAGGCGTAGGATCGGACCCGAGGAAGGGGACGGCAGGAAGATCTTCGAATCGGTCCTCGAATATGTTTCAAGCAAATTCTGATCTCTTCGACGATGCCGAGCGTCTTCAGGACATGCTCTCTAGCAGCTGTCACTCTCTTTTCCCTCCTATGTAGAGAGGAACCCTGACATCCACCCGGTCGGGAAGTCTCTCCAGAATATCGGAGGAGCCATCGGATATCCTGCCTCCGGCCTGCTGGATAATGTAACCCATCGGAACCGCCTCGAAGAGAAGTCTCAGCTTTCCTTCGGGTTTTTCCTTAAGGGCGGGATAGCAGAAAATGCCCCCTTTGTGAAGGATCTGGTGGGCATCGACGGCAGAGCAGCCGGAGAACCGGAGCTTGTAACCTTCGGATTCCAGTTTTTCGATGAACTTCCTGTGCCGGGGAAGCCAATCCTTCCTGATTCCGCCCGGAGAATATGTCTTTCCATCGGGGATCTTCAGGTTCTCCCCGTCCAGTTCATATTCCTCGGTCTTTCCCAGCACGAAGGAATGCACGCCTTAACCCACCGAGTATGTCAGGGTGGTCAGAGGCCCATACAGAATGTAGAGGGGGCTCCCGCGAGATCTTTTCCCTTCTTGAACGGATCTAGCCCCCTTTGTATGCCAACTATCGTACCGACGGTCAGACCGATATAGATCAGGGATGAACCGTCGATCGGGTCCATCATTACGGAATAATCACCGCTATTTCCCGTTTCGATAACGTTCGCCTGTTCCTCAGATGACACGGAGGCAACAGCATCGAGCTCCCCGAGATTCTCTAGGAGTATTTTGTCCGCCCATTTGTCCATTTCCGCCCGTTTCTCACTGTACACCTGACTTTCCGCATTTTTGAAAATGCTTAAACTCGAATTTCTTTCATGGCTTCAAGTGTGACATTTTCCATCCTTGACACGGTTTTCTTGAACCGTTTCTTGTTGTCTAACCATTCCATCAACAATAATGCTTCATTCTCTTTCAGTCTCACTGTAACAGTTTTTCCTCGAACCTTTCTCGTCCATTCATAATAGGGACCAAGAAGCGATCCGGGATCATTATGGCATTTGCAGCCAGGTGTGCCACATCGTACATATCTTTTAGTTATACTGCCTGGAAGTATGAAGCCGATCCGACCCAATTCCTCTCTGTATTCCTCGAATTTTTTTCGTAATTTTTCAAAACCTCGACCATTATCGAAACCATCCGTCATCGATATCGTTTCATGAACAACGAGGGGCCATTCAAACTGGAAACACAGATGATCGGGCCTCTTCCCATAGTTGACCATTTCATTGCCTGCCGCATATCATATTCAAGGTGAAATATCGATGAACGGGCGACCGCATATCAGAATGGGGTTTCAAAGGGGGACGTTAAAGACCATTAAGATGGTTCCTTCGATCAGAGGTCGCTCTTGGGTGTGTCCTTTTCAGCGGGATGTGTTATTTTCTCACTTTTCGCACCCCTCCGATTTCTCCCTGATCAACATCACCGGGCAGCATGCTTTCCTTGCCACGTTCTCCGCCACGCTTCCGAGAACCAGTGAAGCGATCGGGTTCCTGCCCCTTGTTCCCATTATGATGAGATCGTAATCCTTTGATAGTTCAATTATCTCAGAGGCAGCTTCGCCCGTTTTCATGAAGGTCCTTATATCCATACCGGCTTTCTTGGACTTTTCCTTGAGATCGTCAAGGACCCTTCTTCCGTGGTATCTGCTCTCCTTGTACAATTCGGTCTCGATGCCTCCGAGGACGGGCTGGTCGACATCCACAACCTACAGGACCGAGAGGTTGGCTCCCGTAAGTTTGCACATGTCGAGTGCTATTTTAAAACCTTTCAGGGATTCCTCGTGACCGTCAACCGGACAGAGTATCTTCCTGTATTCCTTCAAGGTGATACCTCAGAGAAGGTGCTCGTTCTCCTTTTTCAACCAGATCATATAGGAAAGGAGGACTATCTCCTCCATATCTTCCTGGGTCCCGGACCTTTCCATCTCCTTGTCTCCCATGTAAACTATAACCTTGTCCCTCAGGAGATCCTCGATGTATTCGATGGGATAATCCTCCCAGATATGCTGATATTCGGAGCCTTTTCTATCTAGAAGCTCCCTGATCCTGTCCACAAAGATCGGATACCTTTCATTGAGCGATTTGAACTCCATGGTTTCCTTCCTCCTTGATATGAATAGGCTCTCCATCTATTTGGTCATACCTAGGAAAGTTGACCGGATCACAGATCAAGTCTGATCTCGTTGGTCCACAGGCCATGTATGTTACAGTAGGATTCCGCCAGGACCGTTCCCGATTTTTCGGTCTTGAACAAAGCGATGACATGGGGCTCGCAGTAGATGGTACTTGTGTCCGGGCCCTTAACCGATGCACCGTGTGCGGAGAATTCATGATCACCCACCAGATAGGGGAACTTCTCACCATCGGGAAGGAAAAGTATCTTGATATATTCGATATGGTGCTCCGTCTTGTTGGGATGAGGTATCTCTTTCCCCACTGTTGCCTCGATCTCCACCATTCCTTTCTCCCACTTCCTGACACCGAGTACAGGAACATGTTTTTCGTTTTTCCAGTCGTCCTTCTGTAAAAGCTCTTTCAGCTCTGCCATTTTGCATCACCTTTTATCCAAGGGGTTTGTTAACCGTCATCTGGGTGGATTTATACTTTTCGTGTGCTTTTTCAGGGAGATCATATATTTCTCACACAGATCCGAGC
>Ga0272444_10001201_pt1 | contig 25413 bp, 18 predicted proteins | sample SSMForm13_FD_201033 | JGI IMG/M metagenome (GOLD analysis project Ga0272444, IMG submission 201033) | Marine sediment archaeal communities from Little Sippewissett salt marsh, Falmouth, MA, United States - SSM-Form-13 | ecosystem: Environmental > Aquatic > Marine > Wetlands > Sediment ...
CCGACGACATGGAACTGGAATCGGCCCTGGTGGCGGCCATGGGCGACCTGCTGACCGCACACGGCGGCGTGTCCCCGTCCGGCCGGGACCACGGCGACCAACGCCGGGCCATGCGCCGGGCCAAGGAATTCCTGTCCGCCGACCTTGACGAACGCGTCACCCTGGACCAGGCCGCCCGTGCCGCCGGGCTCTCGCGCTGGCATTTCCTGCGCGTGTTCAAGCGGGCCACGGGCGTGCCGCCCCACGTCTTCCGCACCCAGCGCCGGGTGAGCCTGGCCCGCCGACTGCTGCGCGCGGGCATGCCGCCCGCCCTGGTGGCCCTGGAGACCGGCTTCACGGACCAGAGCCATTTCACGCGCACGTTCCGCCGCTACACCGGGGCCACCCCTGGACAGTACGTTAGCTGACAGCAATTTCATGCCAGACGCCCGGCCCGCCTAGTGGCAGGGTCCGCCCATGCAACGCGGCGCAACGATCCAGGTTTCTTCCCCGGCTCCGGCGGCCCTGCTCCCCACCCTGGCCATCCTCGGGGCGGTGCTGCTCTGGGGCGGCTCGTTCTCGGCCATGCGCGTGGCCGTGCAGGCCCTGTCGCCCAGGGCCGTGATGTGGGTGCGCATGGCCGTGGCCCTGGCCGTGCTCCTGCCCGTGCTGCCGCGCCTGTGGCCGGGCAAACGCTCCATGCTCCGCGACTGGAAGCCCCTGATGCTCATGGTCGCCTTCCAGCCATGCCTGTACTTCTGGCTGGAATCCAACGCCCTGACCCTGACCACATCAAGCCAGGCCGGGGTCATCGCCTCGTCCGTGCCGCTGCTGGTGGCCGTGGGGGCGCGCTGGTTCCTGGGCGAGCGCACCGGGGCCGGAGCCCTGATCGGACTGGTGGTATCCATGGCCGGAGTGGCCTGGCTGACCTTTTCCGGCGATGATCGCGGCCAGGCCTCCAACGCGCTGTTGGGCAACGCCATGGAGCTGGGGGCCATGGCATCCGCCGCGGCCTACATGCTGCTGGTCAAGCGCCTGTGCGGTCGCTACGGGCCCTGGACCCTGACGGCCATGCAGGTGGCCGCCGGGGCGCTCTTCTTCCTGCCCGGCGGGATGACACTGTGGCGCGCCGGGGCAACGCCCTGGACGCCGTCGCTGGCCATGATCCTGGCCTTCCTGGGGGCCTTCGTGACCCTGGGGGCCTTCGGCCTGTACAACTGGGGCATGAGCCGCATACCCGCCGGCCGGGCATCGGCCTTCATCAACCTGGTGCCCGTTGTGGCGGTCATCCTGGGCTGGGCGCTGCTGGGCGAGGCCCTGACCCCGACCCAGCTCTGCGCGGCGGCCGTGGTCTTCGTGGGGGTCTGGCTCAGCCAGCGCAACGGCCGGGCCAGTCGCGACTGACCCCGCCCCACTCCCTTGCCCACGAAATAAGGGCGGCCCCTGGCGGAGCCGCCCTCTTCAACGCACCAAGGCCGTGTCCTATTGGCAGGTGATGGACAGGACCTGGTAGGTGGTATTGCCAGCGGCGTTCTCTGTGATGCCGATATTCGCCGCATGGCAGCCGGAAAAACTCTGGGCCTTGGTCTCGTCCGTCCAGTGGCCGTAGGAGGTCTCGGACATGCTGCCCTTGTTGGTGTAGATTTTCTGGAAATAATGGCAGGTGGCCACGATGTCCACGGCATCGCAGGTCATCTTCCTGAAGGTCACTGTTTGTGAGCTGTAACCAAGAGCATTTGGAAGCTGCTGTCTCGAACCGTTCCCGTTCGATGACCAGCAAGTGACGCTGACGGGCTGGCAGGTGCCCTGCTCATTCGTGACCTGTTGAATCGAGTTGGACACCGTGACGGTGAAATCGGCCGCCGGGACCCCTGTGGCCGAAAAAAGCAGAAGGATGCCGCAAACGACTGCCTGAAGTGCCATGCGTTTCGAGATCATGGGAGGTTCCTCTTGTGGGTTGGGGTCAAGCCGTTCCGGTTCTGATTATACCAAACCGCATATCTGCCTTACAAGCCCGGGATGGCGGAAAAAAGAACCGATATCCACCAAACAGGGCAGCATCGTTGCCCAGATCGGGCGACATGGACCGAAACAATGAAAGAGGGCGGCCCCTTGCGGAGCCGCCCTCTTATTGCGTCGTGATGGAGTCGGCCTAGAGGTAGCCCTTGTTGCGCAGGGCCTCCAGGGCCGCCTCCTGCTCGTCGTAATTGGCGAACCCGGCCTGGTGCATGGCGTCCTCCACGGTGGAGTCCCAATCCCAGGACGCGTAGATGACCGGCTTGTGGAAGGTCCGGCGGAAGTCCTCCAGCTCCTGGCGGTAGAACTCCTCCTTCTCGGCGTCCAGATTCTCGCGCAACTGCTCGGCCAGCCGCGCCAGTTCGCCCTCGTACCATTCCACGAAATCGGCCGAATTCTTGTACTTCTTCAGGATGTGGGAATACCCCTCGTCCTTGAGCAGGGTCACAAGGTTGTTCAGGTGCTGCTTGCCCAGCCACTTGCCCAGCTTGCGGGCCGGTATGTTCTCGGCCTCGACCTTGGCCATGTCCAGCTTGGTCTGGTGGTAGGTGTCGGGCACCACCGAGGCCGAGCCGATGCCCGCGATGACCACCAGGCCACGCAGGATCAGGCTGTTGGACACGCCCTGGCCGCAGAAGCCCACCTTCTTGCCGAACTTCTGGCCCGTGAAGATGGTCACCAGGATGGCCCATACCACGGCCGGGTCCTCCTCGTCGTAGATGTGCTGGAGCCGCGAATTGTCGCGGTCCGTGGCCAGCACCATCTGGGTCATGTCGTTGGAGCCGATGGAGAAGCCGTCGAACTCCGAGATGAACTGCTTGGCCAGAATGGCGTTGGACGGGATCTCGGCCATGAGGATGACCTTGAGGCCGTCCTTGCCGGACTTGATCTTGTGCACCTGCTCCATGTAGCGCTTCATGCTCCTGGCTTCCTCCAGGGTGCGCACGAAGGGCAGCATGATGTGCAGGTTCTTGCCGCCGAACACGCCGCGGGCCAACTTGAAGGACTCCAGCTCCCAGTCGTGGATGTTGCGCGACACGCCCCGGTAGCCGAGCATGGGGTTGTCCTCGTAGGCCTCGAACAGCGAACCGCCCATGAGGTTGCGGTACTCGTTGGATTTGTAGTCGGTGGTCCGGTAGATGATGTCCCGGCCGTAGAAGGCCATGGCGAACAGGGCCAGGGACTGGGCCAGGGTCTGGACGTAATGCTCCTTGCCCGAGCGGTAGCCGCGGGAGCGGATGATCTCGGCGATGCGGTCCGGCAGGGTGCGCAGTTCCTTGATCTGCGCGTGCAGGCCCACCTGGCGGCTGACCTTCTGGCGCATGGCCGAGATGCGCTCCAGGGTGTCCTGAACCAGCGGCTCGTCCTTGATCCTGGCGCAATGGGCCCGGACCTTGTCCTCGATGTCCTTGTGCCGCGCGGTGTGCTCGGCGTCGGTGTGCTGCTCAAGCATCTCGGTGTAGCCCATGATCACGGCCACATGGGCCTCCAGGTCCTCGGAGGTCTTGAGCACGTCCAGACGGCGGGTGGCCAGGTCGATGTGCACGTCGAGCTGCTTGTCCACCTCGCGCATCTTGCGGTGCACGGCCAGGACCTCGTCGGTGCTCCGGGCGCCCTCGCGCTCGGTGAGCTCGTCCATCTGCTTGGTCAGTCCGGTGATCACGCCCACGTATTCGCGAAGCTTCAACTCGAACACCCGGATGCCCGAGGCCAGCTGGTCCTTGACGATCTTGGTCAGTTCGGCGTCGAGCTCGGCCAGCTTCTGATCCACCATCTGGGCGAGCTGGCCGTTGTCGTAGGCCTCAAGGGCCAACGGATGCACGGCGATGTTGCCGAGCATGAATTCGGCCCGCAGCAGGCCTATCTCGAAATCCTGGGAACGGCGCAGGCGCGACAGGAAAAGGGCCTGGCCCACGTCGGCCAGGATGAGCCCGACCTTGGTCTTGGTGGCCGGCATTTCGGCCACGTTGATCTCGCCGCCCACTTCCATGAGCGGCAAAGACCCCCGGAAGACCTTGCCGTGGGAGCCGTCCACGGTCACTTCCTGGCCGTCGAGGTTGCGCAGGATCTCCAGGCGCTGGATGCCGATGACGGCCGGTATGCCCAGTTCGCGGGAGGTGATGGCGGCGTGGGAGGTGTCGCCGCCCACGTCGGCCAGGATGGCCGAGGCGATGCGCATGCCAGGCACCATGTCCGGATCGGTGCGCTCGGCGGCCAGCACGTCGCCCTTGTTGATCTTGTTCAGTTCCAGGGCGCTGCGCAGGAAGCGCACCGTGCCCTGGCCCGCGCCGCGCGAGGCGCCGTTGCCGTCGATGATGACCTCGGCGTCGGCCATGGCCTTGGGCTCCACTTCGAGCCGGCGCATGAAGATGGTGTCCGGATGGTCCTCCATCTCCTCGTTCCAGCGCGTCTCGGGCCGGGCCTGCACGAACCACAGGCGGTCGGCGGCGTCGAAGCAAAACTCCGAATCCATGATCATGCCGCCGTAGGCCTTGGAGATGCCGCGCACCCCCTTGGCCACCTCCTCGGCCTGGGCCAGGGACAACGACCACTGGTAGGCCTCAAGGTCGTCCACCTTCTGGACCTCGGTGCCGCCCGTGGGCGCATAGACGATCTTCTTGTCCTTGAAGCCCATGAAGCGGATGACCACTTCTGCGGAGTCGTCGCGCTTGAACACGTAGAACTTGTCAGGGGTGACCATGCCGCCCACCACGGCCTCGCCCAGGCCGTAGCTGGCGTCGATGGAGACCAGGTCCTTGCGGTCCGTTCCCCGGCAACCCGTGGCCGTGTCGGCCGAAAACGCCGTGCCCGAGATGACCGGATTGATCATGCGCATGATGCACACGGACAGCGACGTGTTCTCGATGGCCCATTCCTTCTTGGCCTGGGTGGCGATCTCGTCGTCACCGGTGCGCTCGGCCAGGGCGATGGCGTCCAGGATGGCCTCGCGGCGGTAGGTCATGGAGCGCAGGTTGTAGGCCGAGGCGCAGTCCCAATGATAGGCTTCCACGCAGTGTTCCGCGCCCACGATATTCAAATAGGTGTCCTGCAGCCCGGCAAAGGCCTTCTTGCACGAGTCTTCGCCGGCCGCCGAGGAACGCACGGCCACGGGCTCGTCCTCCAGGCCGGCCTCCTTGCAGATGCTGTTGTAGGCCTCGTCAACGGCCTCGCGGACCTCCTGGGGCAGTTTCACGGACAGGATGGCCGACTGCACGAGCACGGAACGCTTGCGGAGCTGATCGATGCCCTCGGGGGACGTGGCGAAGCCCTCGACCACGTTGTTCACGAAGGTCCGCAACCGGACCTGCGTGCCCTTGCCGTCGGACGACTCGCGGCACTCACGGGCAATGCCGCGGACAAATTTGCCCAGGAATTCAGGGTCCTTGTTGATTTCCTCGTCATTCCAGTCGGTGGAATTGTATTCCTTGTCCACCACGGAACGGACCAGGGCGGCGTTGACCTTGGTCTCGTCCAGCAGCTTGTGAAAGGCCAGCGAGGAAATGGCCCTGAACTGGGGCGCGCGGATGCCCTCGACCTGGCTGATGACGGCGGTATTGTAGTTCTTGCCCCCAACGAGCAGCTCGGCCTCCTCGCCGATGGCCATGATATCGGCCCCGGTGAGGACGATGCGCTGCGTCAGGTCCTTCTTGGCGGCCCCTTTCTTGGGGGCCTTGGACTTGGGCGCAGCCTTGCTCACCGCCTCCTTCTTCTTGCCGGCCATTTCCACCTCCTGAATGGGATTCCCCTGCACCCGCGCCCATCGGGTGGGCGTGCGCGCCGTTTATCGTCCGGGCCACCGGCCGCCACCCCCCTGCGGCAGCGACGTCAGGGCCGTTCATTAGCGTCCCCAACCGGGTTCGTCAATTGGGAAACACGTGTGATATCATCCGCGTATCACACTTTTGCTTAATCATGCCATCACTTCTTCAAGGCCTTGCCGCACGCGGGACAGAAGGCGTAGTCCTCGTTGGCCACGTCGGCGCCACAGGAGGGGCACGCGGCCACGGGCGAACCCAACTCGACGATGAGTTCGCCCTCCTTGACCGGAACCATCTTGCGATCCTCCTGATAATCCGCGCTCTTGAGCACCCGGCGCACCACGCCGTCCATGGGCGAGAGCACGGCCTTCTCCTGTTTCATGATGGAGATGTTGAACAACTCCTCCCCGGCCTTCACGGTCTGGCCGGGCTGCACGTACATGACCCACAAGTCACCGTTGCTGGGCGCGGCCACGTGATGCGTGTTGCCCTTTTCGGCCATCTCCGTGGCCCCGGCCTCGACGGCCGCGGGCTCGGCCACCTGGGTCTGATGGGCCAGAACTTCGGAATCCAGGGTGTAGCGCACCATGCTCATGCCCTGATGGTCGGGTTCGGTTATGTGCATGATATGCATGGTATGCGGCTTGCCCTCGGTGTCCGTGAACTGCATCTCCTGACCCTGCTCCAGGCCCTCGAACCAGACATCCAGGGGCAGGTTGTTGCAGTCGCCGTACTTGGCCTTGAAATCGATGGTCTTCAGGGCGTCGCCGGGATGGTTGAGGTACATGACGAATTCCTCATCCGTGGGCTCACGCCGGATATTCTCCTTGAGGGCGGCGCGCTCGGCGGCAAGGTCCACGTCCGGCAGGGTGGCCAGTGGCGACTGCTCGGTGCGCTTGGCCAGGGCCTCGCGCCAATGCTCGGGTCCGAAGGCCGACCGGTAGACCCAGTCGGGAGGGAAGCCCAGAGGCAATCGGCCGTACTGGCCAAGCAGCAGGTTGCGGAAGGCGTCGTTGGAATCGCGGTAGATATCCAGACGGGCCTTGCGGGCGCTGTCGGACAGTTCGGATTCGGGGGTGCGCACCACGTAGTCCAGGACATCCAGCAGGTCGCGCACCTCGCGCTCCCCTCCCCGCTTGTAGGCGCCGGTCACGGCCAGGAAAGCCGTGTTCCAGGTGATCTGGGACCCCGGGGTGACGTCGTGGTAGCGCACGATTCGCCGCGTGCCGGCCAGGAACTTGAGCATGTAGGGCAGCAGGTGGATGTAGCCCTGCTTGAGCGCCCCCTCCTGAGAGGACGAGGTGGCCCCGCCGGGCATGCCGTGCTCGACCACGTCGTAGTCGATGCCCTGGAAATAGGGCGCGGTGTAGCGGTCGTAGTAGGGCATGATCTGCTTGAGCACGAAGTTGCAGGTGCGGATCATGTCCTTGTTCAGGTTGGTCTTCAGGCCCATTTCCTGTTCAATGTAGGCGGCCGTGGAGAGCACCTCGCCCTGGCCGTACCAGCGCACGCTGGCCCCGATGGCCGTATCCACGATATGTGCGCCGGCCTTGGCGGCCTCGCCGCAGGCGGGCACGAACAGGCCGTCGGTGTAGTGCCGATGGTAGTGCAGGACCAGATCGGGGTACATCTTGCGCAGGGCCTTGACCAGTTCGCGCATGAAGTGCGGCGGGCAGACCCCGGCCATGTCCTTGAGGCCCAGGATGATCAGCTTCTGGGCCTTTTTCTTGGTGGTACCGGCCACCTTGGCGCACATGCGCAGTATCTCGTCGGCCACGTCCAGGTAGTGCTGGACCGTGAAGCCCTTGGCCCAGGACATGGACAGGGACGGCTCAAAGATGTTGCGCCTGGAGTTCAGCGCCACCTCGGCGAAGGGGAGCATGTTCTCCACGTGATTCAGGAAATCGAAGCAGCGGATGACGTCGTAGTGCTCGTTGATCATCTCGCCGGTCAGGCGCATCAGGTTCCTGGGCTGGGGCTTGTAGCCCAGGACGTTGGTGGACCGGATGAGAATCTGCTTCAGGGTCTTGGGCGCGAACTCGTTCCAGTTGGCGGCCTCGGTAAAGGGATAGGTCATGTTGGCCAGCATGGCCACGTGGAAATGGGCCCCGCCCCCGTTCTCCAGGGAAAAGAAGCCGCAGTTGTCCAGGTACTGGCCGATGAGCCTGTCCTCGGCGAGGCGGAAACGGTTGCCCGAGTTTGACTGCGTGATGTCCCGGGTGGTGGTGTCCATGAAATGGACATGATCCGAGTCGCGCACGTAGTCCAGGGTGGCCTGGCGATCCCCGCGAGGATAGGGATAGGCGTAGGCCTTGGGGTAGATACGCGGCAGGACCGGGTCGAAGCGGCCCATGCGCTTGTCCTCGCGGCCCCGGTACTCGCCCAGGGACACGTAGGGGTTGTAGCCCCGGGCCGTGATCTCGGCGGCCAGGTGCGAGAGACGCATGGCCTCGGGCTCCTCGTCCACGTAGTGCATCAGTTCCGGGGCCGTGGACACGAAATTGGTGTCGTAGTCGCCGTCGCGGAACTTGCGGTGCTTGAGAATCTGGCGGTGGAAGGGGATGGTGGTCTTGACCCCGGCGATGAAATACTCGCGCAGGGCGCGTTCCATGACCCGCAGGACCTTTTTCCAGGACTGGCCGTAGGACACCAGCAGCGCCGCCGCCGAATCGTACTGGGAGGGGAAATCGTAACCCTGGGAGATGCACGAATCCAGGCGGATGCCCGGACCGCCGGGCGAGACGTAGCGGGTGATGCGCCCGGCGTTGGGCGAAAAGCCCTGCTGGGGGTCCTCGCAGTTGATGCGCAACTGCATGGCGTGGTTCAGGGGGCGGGTGCGGGTCTTGCAGAACCGCAGCTTGGCCCCGAAGGCGATGGCGATCTGCTCCTCCACCAGGTCCACGCCGTAACGGCATTCGGTGATGCCGTGCTCCACCTGGAGCCGGGTGTTGACCTCGATGAGGTACGGGGTGCCGTCTGACTCCACCAGGAACTCCACCGTGGCCAGGGAGAAATACCCCACCTCCTTGACCAGGCTCACGGAGTATTCCTTGAGCCGCTCGCGCAGTTCCGAGGTCATGCCCGGCCATGGCGAAGGGGTGATCTCCACCAGCTTCTGGTGGTTGCGCTGCACGGTGCAGTCGCGTTCGTCGAATGCGAAGGCGTTGCCGTGCTTGTCGGCCACGACCTGGATCTCGATGTGCCTGACCGAGGTCAGCAGGCGCTCCATGTACAGGCGCGGGTTGCCAAAGGAGGCCTGGGCCATGGTGGAGGCCTTTTCAAAGGCGGCCTCCAGCTGCTCGGGCTCGAAGACCTCGTAGATGCCCCGGCCGCCGCCGCCGCCCTCGGCCTTGAGCATGATGGGGTAGCCGATCTCGGCGGCCACCTTGCGCGCCTCGGGAATGGTCACGGCGGATTCCGAGCCGGGCACCACGGGCACGCCCAGCTTCTTGGCCAGGCGACGCACCTCGACCTTGTTGCCCAAAAGACGCATGGCCGTGGACGTGGGCCCCAGGAACTCGATGCCCTCGGTGCGGCAACGCTCGGGGAAGCTGTCGTCCTCGGCCGCGAAGCCCCAACCCGGATGGATGGCGATGACGCCTCGCGCCTTGGCCTTGCGGATGATGCGTTCCAGGTCCAGATAGGCGCGGGGGTTGTCGCCCAGCAGCATGAGTTCCTGAGCGCCGGAGGTCACGGGGGAGGTCTTGTCCACATCCGTGGCGGTCATGATGGGGATGGCCCCCGACATCTCGCGGATGGTGCGCACGATGCGCCGGGCCGATATGCCCCGATTGACCACGAGAATGGGCTTGCCCTGTATCTCCTCGAGGACATCGTGGAATGACTTGGTGCGTGGTGCGGCGTTGCGGGCTGCCATTGATTGTTCCTCATGCGCTCGACCCCCGTCCCTTGAAGCGGGACGGCGGGGGTACGTCGTCGGATATGTGGGATATGCTCCCGGAATACAGTGGTTCCCTGCGGCCGTCGCGTTCGAGGAGCAGGCCGCCGTCCGGAGCCAGACCCGCTATGCGGGCTTCCAGGGGTTCGCCGGACCCGTGAACCAGGACACGGTCGCCTTTCCAGGCCAGGCGGCGCTCCAACGCAGGGATATACTCTTTCGGCCTTATGATCGAAAGCCTCCCTTTATACCTCGAAACGCCCCAAAAGACAAGAGCGGCGCACAGGGCCGCCGGGCCGGGATCGTTGTCCAGCCTGTCTTTCAGGCTTGCGGCCGGCACTGCCCAGCCGTCGCGCAGGGCGCTGTCCGGCGGGGCCTGGGCCAGGTTCACGCCGATGCCGGCCATGAGGCCGCCGGCACGCTCCTCCACCAACACGCCGCCCACCTTGCGCCCGTCCACGAGCACGTCGTTGGGCCATTTCAGGGCCGTGTCCGCGCCCAGGGATTCAAGGGTCTCGGCCAGGGCCAGGCCGACCAGCAGCGCGGCCAGGCCCGGCAACGGATCCGGCGGCAGCGGCCAGGACCAGGCAGCGTGCATGTTTCCGGCCGGAGAGTCCCAAGGCCGCCGCAACTGGCCCCTGCCCCGGTGCTGGGTCACGGCCAGGACCGCCCCCCAGGGCGGCAGCAGGTCTTGCTCCCTCAGGGCCCAGGCCACGTCCAGGGACGAGGCGCAGTCCCCGCAGACGACCACGGGCGCGGCCCAGTCTCCGGCCCCGGAGGCGCTGAAGATGTCCCCTTCGCCCCGGAACGGACCGAAGCGCTCCACGTCGGACGCCCACAACGGATGCGAGGCGGCCAGGGCATCGGGATCAAGCGGCCGGGCCAGACCCTCGGCACGCCCCAGGATATGCAGACCATTGTCCAGCATCAGGCCCCATTACGGACTATTCCCCCGGCGGGCAAGCCATGTTCCATCTGGCACAAGGCCGCGTCTTGGGATATGACCAGCCCATGCACATCTATCTGGTGGGAGGCGCGGTACGGGACATGCTCATGGAGGCCGCGGGACAGGACCGCGACCAGGGCCGCGACCGCGACTACATGGTCACCGGGGCCACGGTGGAGGAATTCCTGGAGGCCTTTCCCCACGCCAAGCAGGTAGGCAAGGCCTTTGCTGTCTTCATGGTCGGACACGACGAATACGCCTTTCCCCGCGGCGAGACCCTGGAGGACGACCTGGCCGCCCGCGACCTGACGGTCAACGCCGTGGCCATGCCCGTGGAGGAGGCGCGCAAGCCGTCTGTGGACCTGTCGCAAGCGGTGTCGGCCCACCCCCTGGCCATGGACGACATCAGAAACAAGGTCCTGCGCCCGGCCTCGGACACGGCCCTGGACGACGATCCGGTGCGGGTGTTCCGCGCGGCCCGGTTCGCGGCCGCCTGGCCCGACTTCACGGTCCACCCCGACCTGACCAGGGCCATGGCCCAGACAGCCCGGCAGGGGCTTCTGGACGACCTGGCCCCCGAACGGGTGGCCGCCGAACTACGCAAGGCCATGCTCTCCCCCAGGCCGGGCCGGTTCCTGGAGACGCTGGGCGAGGCCGGCTGCCTGGCCCCATGGTTCCGTGAACTGGCCAGGGCGCACGGCATCCCGGCCGGTCCCGCGCCCTATCATGAACGTTCCATGCTGGGGCACACGGCCGAGGTCATGGACCGACTGGCGGCCATGCGGCCCGGCGACGAACTGGCCGTGTGGACCGGCCTGTGCCACGACCTGGGCAAAACGGCCACGCCCAGCCACAACCATCCCCACCACCACGGCCACGACGCCCTGGGCGAACCCATGGCCGAGCGCCTGGGACGGCGGCTGGCCATGCCCGAACGGTTCATCAAGGCCGGAGCGGCCGCGGCCCGGGAGCATATGCGCCTGGCCCGCTACCATGAACTGCGGCCCGGCACGCGGGTGGACCTGCTGGCCCGGCTGCACAGCGCGCGCATCACCGACGAATTGTGTTCCCTGGTGGAGGCGGACCACGGCGTGAACGTGCGGCCCGAGGTGCTGCGGGACCTGGAGGCCATCCTGTCCGTGACCCTGCCCCCCGAGGACCGCGACAACGGCCCCGAGTCGGGCGAAAAGCTCCGCCTGCTGCGCTGCCAGGCCCTGGCCGGGAACTAGCTACAGCCCGGCGTCTTTCAGAAAGGCGTCCACGCCGTCCACATAGTCTTGACCCGTGGCCAAAAAACCGTCGTTGTGGCCGCCGCGAAGCTCCAGGAACCGCTTGGGCTCTGGCGCGGCCTCGAACACTTGGCGGCCCTGGGCGTACGGCACGATCTCGTCATGGGACGAATGGGCCACCAGCACCGGGCATTGGACGGCCCGCACGTAGTCCACGGTGCGCATCTTCATGCGCGCGATGAGGCGCACGGGCAGGAAGGGATAGGCCTCGCGGCCCATGTCCGGGATGGACGCGAAGGCCGATTCCAGGACCAGGGCAGCCGGAGACACGCCCTCGCCCGCCAAATCCCGCACCAGGCGGGCGGCAATGGACGATCCCAGGGAACGGCCCCAGACGATGACCCGGCCCGGTTCCACGCCCCGGTCCACGAGCCGGTCCCACACGGCCCGGGAATCCCGGTACACGCCGCGCTCCGTGGGGCGGCCCGAACTCTTGCCGTAGCCCCGGTAATCGAAGATGCAAACGGACAGGCCCAGGCCATGCAGCAGGGCCAGGGTCTCCAGGCGGTGGGAGATGTTGCCCGCGTTGCCGTGGTGAAACAGGACCACGCCCCTCTCGGGGCTCCTCTCGGGGGCTCGCTCTTGGCCTTCCCCGGCGGGCACGAACCAGCCGTGCAAGGACTCGCCATCGGCCGCGCGGGCCATGAACGCCTCGAACTCCAGGCCCACGGCCGACGGGTCGGCGGCCATGTCGCGCGAGGGGAAAAAGACCAGACGCTCCTGCAAGGCGTACACGCCGCCCAGGACCAGGGCGGCCACCGCCGCGATCACGGCCAGAACCTGCATGGCTGTGCCGATCCTCCCCTTGAAATCGTCCATCCTATGAAGAAATGATGTCAACAACCCCGGCGGCCTTGCCGGACGCGGCCTGAAGCCCGCCGAAGCGCTCTGCAATCCGTGCAAAATCTTTGACAGAATTTTTCAATTAAGGCTATAAGGTGATGCAACGCCACGACGCTACATTTCTCCGGCCCCGCAGCGTGCCGGAATGACAAGACATCACCGCAAGGAGGGATTCAATGAGACTGCTCACCCGTTCGGATTTCGACGGTCTGATCTGCGCCGTGCTCCTCAACGAGCTCGGGCTGATCGATGAGTGGAAATTCGCCCACCCCAAGGATCTCCAGGACGGGACCATCGAGGTCACCGAAAACGATATCCTGGCCAACGTACCGTACGTCAAGGGCGCGGGCATGTGGTTCGACCACCACTCTTCCGAGGAAAGCCGTCTGGGCACGGAATTCGAATTCAAGGGTTCCTACCGCGAGTGCCCCTCCGCCGCCCGCGTCATCTGGGACTACTACGGCGGCCACGACAAGTTCCCCAAGGAATTCGACGAAATGATGACCGCGGTGGACAAGGTCGACTCGGCCGACCTGACCGTGGACGACATCCTCAAGCCCTCGGGCTGGATCCTGCTCGGCTACATCATGGACCCGCGCACCGGCCTGGGCCGCTTCCGCGACTACCGCATCTCCAACTACCGGCTCATGGAAGACCTCATCGAGTACTGCCGGGCCATGCCCGTGGACAAGATCCTGGAACTGCCCGACGTCAAGGAACGCGTGGACCGCTACCTTGAGCAGGAAGAGCTGTTCAAGAAGATGCTCGAGGAGAACTCCACCGTTGACGGCAACGTGGTGATCATCGACCTGCGCGAGCAGGACACCATCTACGCGGGCAACCGGTTCATGATCTACGCCATGTACCCGGACTGCAACGTGTCCCTGCACGTGCTCTGGGGTTTCCAGAAGCAGAACACGGTCTTCACCGTGGGCAAGTCCATCATCCGCCGCGACAACCCGGTGGACGTCGGCAAGCTCATGCTTTCCTACGGCGGCGGCGGCCACAAGGCCGTGGGCACCTGCCAGGTGGAGACCCCCATCGCCGAGGAAAAGCTCAAGGAAATCATCGCCAAGCTCAAGGAATAGCCGGCGACACCCCTCCGCAGAAAACGAAAGGCCGCGCCCCGAAAGGAGCGCGGCCTTTTTGCGTCCGGCGAACGCTACCAGCGTTCCCGGTGCACCCGATCGGGCCGGAAGCGGTCCTTCTCCCCGGCCTCCTGGGCCGGATGCCCCACGGGCAGGAACGCGAAGGGCACGATGCCCTCGGGCAGGCCGAACATGTCGCTGAAACCGGCCATGCGGGGCTGGTCCGGATAGATGCCCGTCCAGACCGTGGCCAGGCCCTGTGCGTGCAGGGCCAGCAGCAGGTTCATGGTGGCCGCGCTCGCGTCCTGGACCCAGAAGCCGGGATATTTCTCCAGGCCCGGCTCGGCGCAGACCAGGATGCCGGCCTGGGCCTGGGGGGCCATCTTGGCGTACTGATGGATGCCGGGAATGGCGTCCAGGGCGGCCCGATCGCGGATGACGACGAAGTGCCAGGGCTGGCAGTTGCCCGCGCTGGGCGCGGTCATGGCCGCCTTGAGCGCCGTGTCCAGGGCCTCGTCGGAAACGGGCGCGTCCGTATAGCTGCGGATGCTGCGCCGGGTCATGATGGCTGTGATGGCGTCCATGCGATCGCTCCTGGTTTCGGGATGTTCAATTGGTATACCCCAAAGGCCTCGGCCTGGACAAGGGTTCCATTCGCCACGGCAATGGTCTACAGTGCAAGGGACCGGAAACCCGAGCCCGAAACGATATGCCCATGCACCGCACGACTTCCACGCACGACACCGACCACGACACGGACAAGGCCCGGCTTCTGGAGGAACTGGCCGAACTGCGCGCCCGGCTGGCCCGCCTGTCCGAGGCCGAGGAGCGTTACCGGGCCCTGTTCGAGAACGCGGCCGAGGGCCTGTTCCTGGCCACGCCCGGCGGCCGCCTGCTGCTGGGCAACATGGCCCTGGCCGAGATGTTCGGCTACGCCTCGTGGCGCGAGGCCGCGCTGCATGCCCCCACCCTGTCCGGGCTGCTCTTCACCGACCACGAGGACTACGATCGCATGGCCTCGGCCCTGGGCGAAGACGGCGAGACGGCCGGGTTCGAGGCCCGTTCGGCGCGCATCGACAATTCCCATTTCTGGATATCGGTCAACGCCCGGGAAATACGGGACCGCGACGGCCTGCCCATTGTCTGGCAGGGCTCGGTCCTGGACGTGACCCACAAGAAATCCGTGGAGGAACGGCTGCTTTCCGAGGGCTTCCACGACCCCATCACCGGGCTGGTCAACCGGTCCATGTTCCTGACCCAGCTGGAACAGGCCCTGGCCCGCGCCCGGCGGCGAGAGGAATTCGCATTCGCCCTGATCTCCCTGGATATCGACCGTTTCCGCATGATCAACGAAAGCCTGGGCAACAAGGTGGGCGACGTGGTGCTGGTGCGGGTGTCGGAAATCCTGCTGGACGCGCTGCGCACGGAAGACTCGTGCGCCAGGCTGGGCGCGGACGAATTCGCAATGCTGCTTTCGGACGTCTCCCGCACGGCCGACGCCCTGCGCGTGATCAACCGCGTGAACAAGACCCTGGAAAAACCCCTTGAAATCGAAGGGCACGAGATATTCACCTCGGTCAGCGCCGGGGTGGTGCTCATGACGGGCCTCGAATACGAAAACGCCGAGGACATGCTGCGCGACGCGGATACGGCCATGTACCGGGCCAAAAGCGACGCGTCCCTGTCCTTCGCCGTGTTCAACGAGGCCATGCAGCACGAGGCCATGGAGCGCCTGACCGTGGAGACCGATCTGCGCAAGGCCCGGGAACGCGACGAGTTTTGCCTGCACTACCAGCCCATCGTGTCCCTGCGCTCGGGCCGGGTGCACGGCTTCGAGGCGCTCATCCGCTGGCAGCGTCCCGGGCTGGGCCTGGTGCCGCCGTTTGCCTTCGTGCCCCTGCTGGAGGAGACCGGACTCATCCTGCCCGTTGGGCTCTGGGTCCTGGAGGAGGCCTGCCGCGCGGCCCTGTCCTGGCAGGAGCGCTTCGGCGACCACCGCGACCTGCTGGCCTCGGTCAACGTCTCGGCCAAGCAGTTGGAATCGCCGGGCTTCGTGGATTCGGTGCGCCGGGTGCTGGCCGACACGGGCATCCGACCGGAAACGGTCAAGCTGGAGATCACCGAGTCCGTGGTCATGGAGAACCCCACCGTGGCCGAAAGGCTGCTGGGGGAACTCAAGGGCCTGGGCGTGTCCCTGTCCATCGACGACTTCGGGACGGGCTACTCGTCACTGGCGTCGCTTCACCGCTTCCCAATGGACGTGCTCAAGATCGACAAGAGCTTCGTCACGGCCATGCGCGAACCCGGAGACCAGGGCACGGAGATCGTCCAGGCCGTCATGGTCCTGGCCCACCACCTGGGCAAGGAGGTCATCGCCGAGGGCGTGGAGACCTCCCGGCAACTCTCCCAGCTCATGGCCCTGGATTGCGAATACGTGCAGGGCTACTATTTCTCCAAGCCCGTGCCCGACGCCGAGTTTGCCGACCTGCTGGAGCGCGGCTTCGGAAAAACGGCCTAGAACGCGACCACAGGCCGACAATTGCGTTGCAAGCTCCCCCCGTCCGCGGCTAGCATAGGCCCATGATCTGGTTCTGGCTTGCCGCCGCCGTCATCGGCCTGACCCTGGCCGTGGCCGGTCTGACCTGCCTCATGTTGTGGTACGAGATCGGCTCCGGCGAGGAACTGGACGTGCTACGCCGCCAGTCCGGCAACCGCGTGGGGCTCTGGCTGCTGTCCGCCCTGGCCACCAGCGCGGCCAGCCAAGCGCTCAGCCTGCTGCTCTATCCGGCCTGCCTGCTGCAACGCGTCTGGCTGCCCCGGCCCGGGCGCTTCGACGAGGCAGCAGACATGTCGGGCGCCCCGGCCGTGCTCTTCGCGCACGGGATCTTCCATACCTCATCGGCCTGGGTGTTCGTCGCGCGCCGCTTCGCGCCCCTGGGCCTGCCTCGCTGCCATGTGTGGACCTACCGCAGCTTCGCCCAAGAATTCGACGACGTGGTGGACAAACTGGACCGGCGCATCCGCCGCGTGCTGGAGGCCGAACCGGACCGCGATCTGGCCCTGGTGGGCCACAGCATGGGCGGCCTGGCCATCCGGGCCTGGCTGAACCGGAAACATGACGGCGTCGGTGACGACCCGCGCTCGCGTCTGGCCGCAGTGGTCACGCTTGGTGCGCCCCACCAGGGGAGCAGGCTGGCCTGCCTGGGAACAACGCGCATGGCACGGCAACTGGCCTACCGGGGAGCACTGATCCAGGCCATCGAGGCCGACGACGCCCCGCCGCCCTGCCCCTGCCTGTCCCTGCGCACGCCAGTGGACAACATGGTCCTGCCGCCGGAGGGCACGCGCATCCACACATCAGGCTGGCGGGAGGAAGACACGGCCCCGGTAAGCCATATCTGGCTCCTGTACCACGGCCCGGCCATTGTCCGGGCGGCCCGCTTCATCCTGGACGCCGCAAGCGCCGAGGGTGAACGACCCTAGTTCGTGTCGGATTCCCCGGCATCGGGGACGGATTCCAGAAGGTCCTGCTTCAAGGCCCACAGGACGTGGAAACGGGCATCGTCCGTGCCAAGGGTCTCGGAACGCATGAATTTCTCCATGAGCTTGGCCACGGTCAGGGGCTTGCGGGCGAAGAACACCAGGCGCTTGAGCCGCTCGGCATCCACGAGTTGCCCCACCTGGGGGTACATGACCGGGAACTCCCGGCCCCGGTACACGGCCTCGCCGGCGGCGCTCCAGCACAGCAGGCTCTCCGGGTCCAGGGCCGCCGTGGGGTAGCCCCCGAAAACGCGGCCGTAGGGCACGTGCAGGGGATGCCGCGCCTCGCGCGCGGCGTCCTCGTCCACGGGTTCGCGCCACAGGCCGTTCCAGACCTCGGCCAGCCGGGCGGCCATGGCGTCCCATGTGAAGCGCTGCTCCACGCGCCGCCGCGAGGCCCGGCCCATGTCCCGGCGCAGGGTCTCGTCGTCCAGCAGCCGCCGCACCTGTTCGGCCATGGCGGCCACGTCCACCACGGTCTGCTGGGCCAGCAGCATATGGTAGTGGCTGTCGAAGATCAGCGGCGCCAGCACATCCACGTCCGGCGTGGCCGCCGGACCCAGGGTGGGGGTCAGGAAACCGGTCTCGCCATGGACCACCAAATCGCGGTAGCCGTCGAAATCGGACACCACACAGGGCAAGCCGAAGGCCCCGGCCTCCAGCACGGTCAGTCCGAAGGTCTCCTGGAGATTGTCCACCGGCGACAGGAACACGTCGGCGGCCCGGTACAGATCGGCCTTGGTCCCCTCGTCCGGGTTCTCCACCACCTGGCAATCCAGGCCCAGGTTCCGGCCCAGGTTGAGCAGCGTTTCGGCGCTGTTGCCCTTTTCCTCCTTGGCCCCGGCAAAGCACAGGCGCATGGAATCCGCCTCCACCCCGGCCGCCAGCAGCCGGCGGACCATGTGCATCACGGGCAGCAGGTCCATCTTGGACTGGTGGGACAGCCGGGCGAAGACCAGGATCATGCGCCTTCGCCCCAGTTTCCAGCGCCGGCGGGCCTTGGCCCTGGCCTCGTCGTCCGGCGGACGCATGGCCCGGCAGTCCACGCCCAAGGGAACCACCTCCAACCGCGGACCGGGATACGTGGTCTCGCCCAGTCCCAGGCCGTCGCGCAAATGGGCGAACCACCGCCGCAGGACCTCCACGGCCGTGGTGGACGTGGCCGCAATGCAGTCACGGGCCGTGCAGCCTGGCCAGAGATGGGCGGCCAGTTCGCGGCCGTAGCGCACGTAGCTCAGCGAATGCGTCACCCCGGTGATGGGAAAGATGCGCCCGGACAGGGCGTTGCGCATGCGGGCCAGATGGGGCTGGGAGGTAATGCAGTCCGAGAGGTGGAAACAGTGGAAATCCGTGGTCTTCAGGGCCCGGGGCAACCGCGCCCGGGTGGACACGACGAAACGGTTCGCGGACCAGAGTTCTGGCCATTGCCGCTCCAGATTCCGGGACAGGGCCCGCTGTTGGGCGCGGTCGGCCACGAAAAAATGGTATTCGTCGCAGGGATCCACCCGCAACAGGGCCCGCAGGAACTCGCGGTTGGCCACGGTGCGGCCCATGCGCCCGCCCTCGAGGAACGGGTCCAGGGTGCCCCAGATCTTCCTGTCGCTCATGAGTGGGCAGAAGACACGGAACAGAGCGTGGCGTCAAGGGGTTGGACAATGCCGCCGCGAACACCGGCGCGCTCGGTTCGGCCGCGCATGGACCGGACGTCCCCGGCGGCGGGAATCAGGCCCCGGGCCATGGGATCGGCCCATGGCAGGCCGTGCCGCACGGCCCTGGCCCAGGCCGCCACCTCGGGATGGAAAAAGGCACGGTTGTTGAGCACGACGGCCGCCTTGGACAACCCGTCGCGTTCCGGAGTCCGAGGGTCGGCGCCGCCCTCGCGCCGCTCGTAGAGCACGCCTGGCGCGGGCACGGCCCTGAATCCGTTGAGCGCGGCCTGGATCCAGAAATCCCACTCCACGTACGCGGTGTTGTCGGCAAAGCCCCGGCCGGCCTCCCAGACCTCGCGGCGCATCAGGACCACGGGCGGCCAGTCGTTGCGCCGGGCCAGCAGCCCGGTATCGGCCGAAGGCTCGGCAAGGCAGAGGGCATCCCGGCCTCCCAGCCTGCACCAGCCCGCCAAGGCCAGGGCCGCGCCCGGATCGATCTCCAGGGCGGCCAGACAGCGGGACAGGAAGGTCGGGGCCATGACGTCGCGCGGGTCCGGACAGACCAGGAACCGGCCCCTGGCTTGGGCCATGCCCACGTTGCGCGCCACGCCGGGCAATCCGCCGCCGTGGACGCCCACGGCGCGCAAATCGGCCACGCCCAGGCGGCGCGACCAGCCCTGGACCACGTCGGCGGGAATGGACGAGCCCTCGTCCACCATCACCACCTCCATGGCGGCCGGGTCCATGGTCTGGGCCTCCAGGGCGCGGAAAAAGCGGGGAAGGAACCTGGCGTATCCGGCGACGTTGTGAACCACCACGCTCAACAGCGGTCTGCGGGTCATATGGGCGAGACTCCTTGCAGTTTTGGCCGTCCGTCGGGGCCTGTTCACGGCTTGCGCGGCAAAAAGGGCCGTCAAAAACATGGCCAGCAAGTTCCGGGCCACCCCGCGCCGGGCCTGCCTTCATCGGCAACGCTCTGGAATCATTGCATCATCGCATCCAATTCTCCGACGCCCGGGTCTTGGCCCTGTTCTTGCTTTTGAACACCAGAGACCGCCAACTTTTCGAGGCAAACATGACACACGACGCGCCCCCATCGCACTGGAGCATCGGGCTCAATGACATCGAACGCCGCCACGTGGAAGACGTGCTGCGCACCAGCCTGCGCCCGGTGGACAGCGACGGCCTGCCCACGCCCGGCAACGGATCGGGCCCCGAGCCCCTGCTGGTCTGGATCGCCGGCCGCTCCTGGATGGCCATGTCCCTGGCCAAGCGGCGCGAGGTCCTGGCCTGGGAACAGTCCCAGAAGGTCCTGGTGCTGGGCCGCAACGACACCATGCAGGGCCTGGAGGACGCCATGGACGCCGGATTCCTGTCCGTGGTCCGCGCGCCGCTCACCCCGGGCAAGCTCATCGCGGTCATGGACCGGGCCCGGGAAGTGCAGTTCGTGTACAACGACATCATGCGCATGACCCGGGAAATATCCCTGGAGCGCGAGATCCTGGCCCGAAAGACCGACTACCTGCTGTTCCTGAACCGCGTCATGGCCCGCGCCGTGGAAAGCCTCAACCCGGCCACCATCCTCACGCACGCCCGCAAGGACATCGACCTCCTGGTGCCCCTGGCCTCGGTCCAGGGCGTCTTCTGGCACCAGGGCGCCGACGGCCAGTTGGAGGCCGAACTGTTCCTGGCCTTCCAGGAGGAGGTCCCGGTGCAGGAGCGCTGGGTGGAAATCATGCTCGACAAGGCCTCGGTCGTGGCGGGCCGCAAGGTGGACAGCTACCAGCTGACCTACCTCATGGACGCCCCGGAGGAAGGCGCCGCCCTGCCCGACCTGTCCCCGGACCCGTCGAGGACCATCCTCCTGCCGCTCAAGGCCGGCGGCCGGGACTTCGGCTGCCTGGTCCTGCTGACCAGGGAACCGGCCCGCCTGGCCCGCGAGCAGACCGAGGTCCTGCACTCGTCCGCCAACCACCTGGGCCTGGCCCTGAAAAACGCCCTGTTGTTCCGCGAGGTCAAGATCCGCGCCGACTACGACGGCCTGACCCGCATCTACAACCGCCAGTCCTTCGACGGCAGGCTGATGGAAGAACTCAAGCGCCAGCAGCGCTACGGCCACGACCTGTCGCTGATGATCGTGGACCTGGACCATTTCAAGAAGGTCAACGACACCTACGGCCACCAGGCCGGCGACGAGGTCCTGCGCGAGGTGGGCAAACTGCTGGCCGACACCCTGCGCGAAACCGACTTCGCGGCCCGCTACGGCGGCGAGGAATTCGGCGTCATCCTGCCCCACACCGGCCAGGAGGACGCCTTCGCCCTGGCCGACCGCCTGCGCGTCAAGATCGCCAAGCTGCGCTTCGACGCCGTGGACTTCACCTTCGGCGTGACCGCCAGCATCGGCGTGGCCTCCACGTCCCCCGGCGCGGACCAACGTGCCGCCGACCTGTTGCGCCGGGCCGACACTGCCCTGTACGAGGCCAAACACAACGGCCGCGACAGGGTCTGCCAGGCCGCGTCCATCCAAAGCCCCGCCCAAGCCGACAAGGCCGCCGTCCACGAATAGGCCGCAGGCCGGGCTGCAGGCCGGGCTGCAAGCCGGGCCGCAGGCCGGGCCGGGCACCGAGCCATCCCCATGCGCGGGCATCCGTCCCCGCCGCGCGTTCCCGGTTTGACAGCCCCATCCCCACGGGCTAATTGACCGTCCCTCGGGATATGGTTAACTACGTCTTTTCATGACCGGGACGCGCCCCGGTCCGGGAACATCCATGAACGAACTGCTTTGGCTCGGATTCGCCCTGCTCGACCTGACCATGGTCGTGATCCTGTTCCGCCTTTTCGGCAGGCCCGGCCTGTTCGCCCTCATCGTCTTCAACCTGCTTTTGTGCAACATCCAGGTCCTGAAGACCGTGGAGATCTTCGGCCTGACCACCACCCTGGGCAACGTGCTCTACGCCAGCGTGTTCCTGGCCACCGACCTGCTCTCGGAGTTCCACGGCAAGGAAGCGGCCCGGCGGGGGGTGCTCCTGGGCTTTCTGACCCTGGTCATGGGCACGGCCTACATGCAGATCGCCCTGCTCTTCACCCCGGCCGCCGGCGACTTCGCCCACGTGCACATGGAGGCCATCTTCGGATTCTGGCCCCGCGTGGCCCTGGCCAGCATGGCCGCCTACCTGGTCTCCCAGCTGCACGACGTCTGGGCCTACCACGCCATCCGGCAACGCACCGGCGAGGGGCGGCTCTGGCTGCGCAACAACCTGTCCACCCTGGCCAGCCAACTCCTTGACTCGCTCATCTTCTGCTCCATCGCCTTTATCGGCGTCTTCGAGACCAGGGTCCTTGTGGAAATCTTCATCACCACCTATATCATGAAGGTCCTGGTGGCGGCGCTGGACACCCCATTCATCTACCTGGCACGGCGGCTGCGTTCCGGGACGCCGGTCCGGACAGCATCATGAACCCTTGGGAGGCATCGCATGCGTAAGACCCAACTCGTCATCATCGGACAAGGGCCGGCCGGCCTCTCGGCGGCCATCTACGCGGCCCGGGCCAATATCGACACCATCGTCATGGGCCTGCGCCCCAAGATCGACGGCGACTACGACATCGAAAACTACTTCGGGTTCGCCGACGTGGTGAAGGGTTCCGACCTCATGTCCGCCGGCCGCGCCCAGACCGTCAAGGCCGGGGCCGAACTGTTGGAGGAACGCGTGCTGGGCGTGCACTGGGCCGACGACGGCCAGGGCTTCGCCGTAAAAACCGAGACAGGGCATTACAAGGCCTGCTCGCTGATCATCGCCGCGGGCGTGTCCCGCATCCGGCCCGGCATCAAGGGCTTCGAGGACTACGACGGCAAGGGCGTGTCCTACTGCGTGAGCTGCGACGGCCCCTTCAGCCGCGACAAGCCGGTCCTGGTCCTGGGCGAGGGCATCTACGCCGCGGACTGCGCCCTGGAACTGCTCACCTACACCGCCGACGTGACCGTGTGCGCCAACGGCAAGCAGCTGACCATTCCAAAGGACCTGCTGGACCAGTTGGCGGACAAGAACATCACCATCGTACCCGACAAGATTGAACTCCTGGAGGGCTCGGGCGGCCTGGAGCGCGTGGTCTTCGCCGACGGCTCCACCCGCGACGCGTTCAGCATGTTCGTGGCCATGGGCGAGGCCTCCACCACCAGTTTCGCCAAGACCATCGGCCTGGAACAGGACGACAAGGGCTCCATCAAGGTGGATGAAATGATGCACACCAACATGCCCGGCATCTTTGCCGCCGGAGACTGCGTGGGCCGCTTCAAGCAGATCGCCGTGGCCGTGGGCGAAGGGGCCCTGGCCGCGCGCGAGGCCATCACCTACGTCAAGCAGACCTGCCCCAAGGAAAAATAAATTGCATGCAACATGCTGTATAAACAATATATTTATTCTTTTGCATGGGAGTAAAACGTTTTTTTCTTGACACGGCATAGACGTGAAACATATATATCTCTGCTTACCGAATGACGGTGAGCCAATTCGGGACCGGGCCGGTAGCTCAATTGGCAGAGCCTTCGGCTCATAACCGAAATTGTGGGCGTTCGAGTCGCCCCCGGCCCACCAATAAGGAATGACATTGCTGGGAAAACTCAAACAGCCGCTCACAGCTTTGCCGCCAAAGGGCACGAAGACCACCGCGAAGGTGCTTTCTTGAAGTGTAGGGAAAGCACCTTCTTTTTTTGGCCTTGCGAAGATAACATATGAAAATTCAAGATGTAATCGCACGCATTGAGGCCATCGCCCCCCTGTCCGGCGCGGCCGCATGGGACCACAGCGGGGTCCAGGTGGCGGGCGATGTCCCGGACATCCAACGCCTGGCCGTGACCATCGACCCCACGCCCGAGGCCGTTTCCAAGGCCCTGGACTGGGGCGCGGGGTGCGTGCTCACCCACCATCCCCTGGGCATCGAGCCCAAATACCTGGACACGCCCGGCCCTTTCCTGGACACGGTGCGCCTGGCCATGCGGGCCGGTGCCTGGCTCTACGCGGCCCACACCTCCCTGGACGCCCGGCCGAACGGACCGGCCGGATGGCTGCCCAGGGCCCTGGGCCTGACCGGGACCACGATCCTGGAGCCCACTGACCCGGCCGACCCGGCCGTGGGCATCGGCTTGGCGGGCGATATGCCCGCGCCCCTGTCCTTCGAGGCCTTCCTGGCCGAGCTGGGACGCCATGTGGAACGCCGCGACTGGAGCCTGTCCGGTCCGGTCCCGGCCACGGTGTCCCGTGTGGCCGTATGCCCCGGTTCGGGCGGCTCCCTGTTCGGGGCCGTGGCCGCAGCCGGGGCCGACGCCTACGTCACCGGCGACATCAAATACCACCAGGGCCTGGAAGCGCCCTGCGCCGTGGTGGACGTGGGACATTTCACCCTGGAAGAGACCATGACCCGCCTGCTGGCCGAGGACCTGTCCCGGTCACTGGCGGGAGAAGTGGAGGTCCGGTTCCTGGAGGGCCGCGACCCGTTCATAACACACGCGCCCGCGCCGTAGGCCGGCGCGCGACCCGCCCGCGCCCGTGGCGTGGAGCAACGCATGACGCCGGCCACGCCGGCCATGGGGGAAAGGAGACCTACCTTGAGCATGTACCTCAAACAGATCGAACAGTTGGTCGTCCTGCAACAAGTGGACGACGAGATCATCATCCTTGAAACCGAGTTGGCCGACGCGCCCAACGAGGTGGCCGACCTGGAACAGGCCAACGTATCCATGCAGGAACGCACGGGCCAGCTCCAGGAGAAGATCGACCTCCTCAAGACCCAGCAGAAGCGCCTGGGCGAGGAGATCGAGGACAACGCCCACAAGATCAAAAAGGCCAAGAACAAGCTCATGATGGTGGGGAACACCCGCGAGTACCATGCCATGATGCGCGAAATGGACAATATGGAAAAAATCAACCGCACCCGCGAGGAAGAGCTCGCCGCCCTGGGTGAGGAGCTCCAGCGCCAAATGGAGGCCATGGAGGCCCTCCAGGAGGAGGCCAAGGAGCTGGAAGGCCAGCTGGCCGAACGCCGCTCCTCCCTGGAGACCCGCATGGGCGAGGCCAAGACCCGCCTGAACAAGCTCGCCAAGCGCCGCCAGAAAGCCTGCAAGGTCGTTCCCCCGCCGGTCCTGGGCCGCTACGAATTCATCCGCGCCCGCATCAGCAACCCGGTCATCGTGCCCGTGGAGGCCGGCGTATGCGGCGGCTGCCACATCTCCATCCCTCCCCAGATATACAACGACCTCCAAAAGGGTTCCCAGATCATCAGCTGCCCCAACTGCCAGCGCCTGACCTACTGGACCGAACATTTCAGCGCACCCGAGGCCGAAACCGTGGCCAAAGCGCCCAAGGAGGCCGCCAACTAGGACGTCCGCCACGGCCCCGGGCCTTTGACTG
>Ga0272444_10001204_pt1 | contig 25373 bp, 18 predicted proteins | sample SSMForm13_FD_201033 | JGI IMG/M metagenome (GOLD analysis project Ga0272444, IMG submission 201033) | Marine sediment archaeal communities from Little Sippewissett salt marsh, Falmouth, MA, United States - SSM-Form-13 | ecosystem: Environmental > Aquatic > Marine > Wetlands > Sediment ...
TGTCGCGCTCGGGAAGGCGCAGTCGGCCTTGTGGTCCCACAGCGGGTTGTGATCCAGGCTTGGATCGACCGGCGTGTAGACCGCCTTCGGGTACTTGTCGGCGTACTCCTTGATCCTCCCGCGCTTCACGTTCTTGAGCTCCATCAGGAACGCGAGCTTGCCGCGGTCGACACCCTCCTCGTCGTAGATGTAGCCGCTGGAATCGGAGAGCGTGAGGATCTTTCCTCCCATGTCGAGGATCTTCTCGGTCGCATACTGAGCGACGTTGCCGCTGCCGGAGACCAGGCAGGTCTTTCCTTCCATCGAGTCGCCGCGGGTCGCAAGCATCTCGGCCGCGAAGTAGACGGCGCCGTAGCCGGTCGCCTCAGGACGGATGAGGCTGCCACCCCAGTTCAGGCCCTTACCGGTCAGGACGCCGGTGAACTCGTTCCGGAGCTTCTTGTACATGCCGAACAGGTAACCGATCTCACGACCGCCCACGCCGATGTCGCCGGCGGGCACGTCGGTGTTCGGACCGATGTGGCGGAAGAGCTCGCTCATGAAGCTCTGGCAGAAACGCATGACTTCGATGTCGCTCTTGCCCTTCGGATCGAAGTCCGAGCCGCCCTTGCCGCCGCCCATGGGGAGCGTCGTCAGGCTGTTCTTGAAGACCTGCTCGAACGCGAGGAACTTGAGGATGCCGAGATTGACGCTCGGGTGGAACCGCAGGCCGCCCTTGTAGGGACCGATGGCGCTGTTCATCTCGATACGGAAACCGCGGTTGACTTGGACTTCACCGTTGTCGTCGACCCAAGGAACGCGGAACAGGATGACGCGCTCGGGCTCACAGACCCGCTCAAGTATCTTCGCCTTGCGATACTCGGGCCGCTTCTCGAGGACGGGCCAGAGCGACTCCGCAACCTCGGACACAGCCTGATGGAACTCGTCCTCACCCGCGTTCTTCGCCTTGATCTCGTCCATGAACTCAGCATACGTACGCGCCATCGCCTCTTCCTCCACAGCTCCGAATCGTCGTTGGTGCCCGCATCGAGCGGGGCCATCAAACATCCCGGGGCTCGGCCGCCTCAGGTTACCTCGTTTCGTCTATTTCCAATGAACCCGGACAGAGGAGTGTAGCACGTGGAAGTGGCGCAGTCAACGGGGATTCGGGCCCCTCGGCGGCGGTTTCCGGGCCGACGGAGAGCCTGAGGAAAGAGCGCACGGGGCCCGGCCGTCACCGGCCGGGCCCCCGTCCGTGACACCATTCTACCGAAGTACGACCATCTTCCTGCACGTCTCTTCGCTGCCCAGGACCGCCTTGACGAAGTAGACGCCGCTCGCGACGGTGTGCCCGGCGTCGTCGCTGCCGTCCCAGATGAGCCGTCCCGGGCCCGGGGTCACCGGCCCCGCGTAGAGCGTGCGCACGACCCTGCCGTTGAGGGCATAGACCGCGACGGCCAGCTCGCCCTCTCCCGCCGGCGACTCGTAGGCGATCGCCGCCGAGCCCGTGAAGGGGTTCGGGGACGGAGGATGAAGCCTGAAGATCGACGCGGCCGGTTCACCCTCGACGCCGCTCACGTATCCGCATCCACCCGCGCCGTACGCGCCGATCTGTACGCTCCAGGGATTGTAGGTCGGTAGGCACGGTGAGTTGTCGTGGAGCGTGAAGTCCTCCATCGGTTCGTCACAGAACTGCGGATCCCAGAAGATGTTGTCGTGGCGGTTCCCACAGAGACTGTCGCCGGCCGCATTCGCGTACGAGAGCGAATGGAAGACCTCGGGGTACTTTGGGCCGGAACACTGCATGGCGCTCCCGTCGAAATTGTACGCGATGATCGTCTGGATAACATCGAGCTGGGTGTCGAGGCTCTCAAACGCTGCGCGGGCAACGTCCGACGTGTTGTGAACGATCGTCGAACGGCTGACCGATCCGGCCGACTCGTACTGGGAGAAGATCGCGCCGCCGCGCGTCGCGGAGTTCCACTGAAAGAGCGCGCGTCGGATGTCGGGTGCGGCGCGGCCGATGTAGAACCCGCCGCCGAACTGCGCGCTGTTGCCGTGAACGAATGCGTCGACAATCAGGTGGTCGGCGTACGTGTCGTAGAAGCCGCCGCCACTCCACCCGGCCGAGTTGTCGGAGATATGGGGGCGCTCGAGGCGACCACCCAACGTGTCGCGCACACACCAGAAACCGCCGCCGTAGTCGTAGGCGGTGTTGTGAATGGCGTGGATGTCCATGAGCACCGGCGAAGCATCGATCCAGGCGATCGCGCCGCCGTAGTTTGCCTCACTCTCGACGATCACCAGATCAGTGAGCTTCGGCGAGGCTCCATCGCAGAGGATGCCGCCGCCATAGGTGTAGGTGCCGCTCGGGTTCCCCTCGGCGATCGTGAAGCCGGAGATGAAGGATGTCGTGTCCTCACCACTGTGCAGGTAGAAGCCGCGGCCGGAGTTCTGGCAGTCGATGAACGTCTCGCCCGGACCGTTCTCACCGTAGACGACGAGGTTCTTCCCGCCGAAGTCGAGGTTCTTGTTCGAGATTCCGGTGTATGTCCCGGGCTTGACGACCACCTCGTCGCCGTCACACGGGGCCGCGTCGATCCCCTCGGAAATCGTCAGGTAGTCCCCCCCACCGCCGACATCGACCACAATCTGGTTGGGGCTCGAGGACGCCTGCACGGTCGGCCCGCCGTCCCTTCCGATCTGGTCGACGTAGGCCGGGTAGCTCGTCGACGCCCCCTCAACGACGCCCATCACGTGCCCGTTGAACGCCACCGGGTTCGCGTGGCAGGGGGCGACGATCTGCCAGCTCGCGGTGCCGATGGTGCCCGTCGTCGTGATGGTCGGGAGGAGCTTCTGATTCATCTCACCCGCCGCGAGGTCAAAGCCGCCGCTCGGAACGACGTAGGCATATGGGGAGCCTGCCAGGTAGTCGCCGTCGAATGGGTGCGGCCCCGGATAGGTGACGTCCGCGATGAGTGTAAACTGAGTCCCGCGCGCCGGCGACGATGGCACCGTCATGTAGGAGACGAACCACGGCGCCGTGAAGAGCCCCCATCGATAGTATCGCTCCCAGAGATCGTCCACGAGCGTCGTCTGGTTGAAGTGGACGTTCGGTCCCTGATAGATCCCGGAGTACCAGGGATCGTGCACGATGAAGACGTTCGTGAGGTTGTTGTACCCCTTGACGACGCGGAAGTGCCCGGAGTTGTGCGACGTGTCGTACCAGGTGAGGATGATGACCGGGTAGTCGGAGCTCACGAGGTTCTTCAGGTCGTTGTAGCGGTCGACGTAGTCGGGGTCACTGGTGTTCGGGTACGACCACCAGTTCTCCGACGCGCTGTAGCCGGGCCAGCGTTCGTCGTAGCCCGTGAGCGTCGGGTCCTGGATCGCCGTGCTGTTCTGACTGAAGTGCGCGGCGCGCCTGATGTCGTCGGCGTACGATCCCCCCGGGGACACCGTATTCGCCACGTACCCGATGTCCGTCTGGTTGACGTGCTCTCCCCAGTAATCGAACACCATCTCGAGCGCCGCGGGGCCGCAGTGGTACGACGTGCCCTGGTAGTAATGCGGACAGCTCGTGATGTCGTAGCTGGACGGATACCACGTCGGCGCGGGAACCGGAGACGACGCGCGCGGTGGTGGGGTGGCTCCGCCCGCGTTTCGCGTCACCGCGAACTCCGGATCCGAACGTCCACGGACGTCGGTCGCGTCCCACAGGCTCACGCAGAGCTCGGCTCGTCCGGAGCGATCGAGCCAGTAGATCATCCGATTGGGCATGCTCACCGCGATGAGGTCGCGGGGAGAGACGGCGCCCCCGAGCCTCTCGCCGAGGACTCCCACGGCCCGTTCTCTGCCCACTGCCGGGAAGGGTTCCTCGGCGCGCAGCGCCCGGTACGACTGCCACTCACCGGTCGTCGCGTCGACGGTCGCGACAGAATTCGCGCGGGAACCGGCGTCGAGCATCGGGACGATGTAGTAGGACGGCTCGAGATCGGCGGCGCGATGAACGAGTACGGGGTCGCCCGGTGATACGTCATCGGCCCACGGGGCAAACGCGCCCGGCGTGCCGGGATGGGCGCGCGTGTACTCCCCTACGTCTGCGGCAAGTCGGGCCGCGGCGCCACGGGCGCTCTCAGCATCCAGAAGCGGCGACGCCTGGGCGACCGCTACACTCAGGCATAGAATCATGATAATCGCACAGAATCTCATCATCGCCTCCACGCGAAGGGGACCTGTCCGGCTGTTGTCGAGCGAACGAGACCGGGCCGCCTTGCCTCGCGACGGGTCCACCGCCACGGGATCAAGCGGCCCGATGCGCATGACTGGTAGTCATTTCGAGCATAGCACATGTCTCTGATCGTAGCAATGAATAGCGCAGCAAGGGTGAAGACGGTTCTTGAGGGTACGTTTTCGGGGAGATTCCGGTCGCAGGAGCGCGCCGGCCGTGTGTGGGAATCTACTAGAAGGAGCGTTCGGACATCAATACGATGTGCTGGCCGCCGTCGGCCACGATCTCGCAATTCCCGAAGACCTTACGCATGTGGCGCTGGACGCCCGCATAGCGCATCAGAACGAGGTAGAGCCGCCCGTGTACGCGGAGGTGACGGTAGGACTCGTCGACCAGGGGAAAGAGGACGTCGTTCCCCTCGTGGAACGGTGGGTTGGATACGACACGATCGAAGCGTTCCCCCGGTACCGGACCGAAGAGGTCCCCGAGCACGGCCTCGACGCGCGGCTTCCCGCCCTTTCTTGCGTGATTCAGATGGTGAGACGCAATGTTGCGGGAAGCATACTCGACCGCCCGCGCATCGCAGTCGATCATCACCACGCGGCCTACCGGCGCCAGGTGCGCGGCGACGATGCCGATCGGACCATACCCGCAACCGATGTCGATGACCGTGTGACGCGGCCGGATATCGAGGGCCTCGATGAGGAGACGCGTTCCGTCATCGAGTTCCTTCCTCGAGAAGAGACCCGCGCCCGAAGCGAAGGCGTACTTCCTCCCCCGGACGTTCGTGTTGATCGTGTGAACATACTTCGAGAGGTCGACGGCCTCGGGCCGGCAGATCGGACTCCGCTCCGCCCGCATCACCCAGTATCCGCCGCTGCGCTTCAGAACCTTGGCGGGACCGATCGTCTCGGTGAGCTTCCTCATGTAGCTCTTCGCGCCGCGACGCACCTTGGCAACGAGATAGAAGCTCGCTCCGTTTCTGAGCTTAGGCTGCGCCCGCTCGATCATCTCGAATACCGCCTCAGTCCCCCTGTGTATCGGGGGATTGAGTGCGACGATATCGACCGAGCCGTTGTGGAGGCGGTTGAGCGTGTGATCAAGTGTCACGCGAACGCCCTTCACCTCGTTGACACGGACGTTCGTCTGGGCAAGCCTGGCGGCGCGAATGTCGGAGTCGACCATCCGAATCTCGAGATCGGGCGCCGCTCCGGCGAGGCCGATTCCGACGGCTCCGTACCCGCAGCCGTAATCCAGGATCCGGTCGCCGGCCGACGGCCGCACCACATCAAGCAGGAGCTCCGTCGACTTCGCAATCCCGTCCTTCGAGAAGAGCCCCCCGGCCGACAGGAACCTGCGGGGCTCACCCCTGAGGATGGCTGAGATTTCATAGGAAGTCTTTACCATATAGTAACTTACGGCTCCCCTGTCCACGCCCGCCGGCGGGTCCGGGCTTCAGGAACGGTCGGTCCGCCGTTGGGGTGACACGGTCGGGAAGCCGCTCGATAGCGTAGGACGCCCCGCCTGCGTCAAGCGGGGCATCCGCGAGCTGGACGATGGGTCGTCCAAATGGAGAATGATCTTGAATGCGTCCGGGTCGAAACGAGTGGCGATCCTGACCCGGCTGAAGTCGTCAACAACGATCGTGAGATCCTCACCTCACAACAGAACGATACGCTACACAACCGTCAGGGTCAAGATATTTCTTGACGTTCTTCGTTCGGAGTGATGACGGCACGACGCATACGCATCCCAATGCGGCGCGCGACCAGCACGCCGCCCACAAACATCGGCACGAAGTAGACAGCGAGTCTCCACAGGACGAGCGACACTCCTATGTATGCCTCCGGAAGATACGACACGAAGAACCCAATGTATCCTCCCTCCCCGACCGCAAGCGAACCGGGCGCCGGTGACGCCGTGAGGATCGGCTTCAGGATGCACTGGAGAGCAACCGGCTCGACGACCGACCCTCGGTACCCGAATCCCCAGAGGATCACAACCGCGATCATGAACTCGATCACGAACGCGAGCATGACCAGGGTCGCGCCGCCCGCAAGAACGAACGGGCGCTTACGGCCGATCGTCGTCAGAGCCTCGCGGAACACGCGGGACTCCGATTCGAGGCGATCGCGGACCTCGTTAACTCTCTCGGCAGCCCGCCCCCTCAACTTCCGACCGAGAAAGGCGGCCACCCCTTCGACGAGCCGATCGAAGAGGGCCGGCCGCCTGAGCATGATGTAGAGAAGGGCGATCACGACGCCGATCGGCAGCACCGAGATCGGCGCGATGATCTTGAAGTAGGTCAGCGAGGCCGGCGAGCCACTCCAACCGAAGAGCGCCGCGACGACCGACACCACGAGCACGACAAAAAAGAACACACCAGGGACGAATCCCTTGACGAGAACAACGGCGGTCGCCCACCCGGCGCGGACTCCCTTCCTCGTCAACAGGAACGCCTGATAGGGAACGCCGGCGGCGCTGACTGGAATGAGCTGACCAATGAAGTAACTTTCAAGCGTCAGCTCGACGGCCTCCCAGAACCGGATCTTCTCGCTCTGTGTCCCGTTCACGAGAACGAGAAGGCTCATGGCCTCGAGCACCATTCGGAGGAACTCGATCGCAAAGAGCCCGACGATCGGCAGCCAGCCGAAGGCCGCGAGGCCCGACCACGTTTCTTCCTTCGTGGTAACCGCAAGCGTGATCGCGAGGATTGCGATGCTCCCGACGATGAAGATCAGGAGCGCGCGCCTGATCTTCGCCGCCTCGATCTGCGGTCTGTCGCTTCCGCTCGCCAGAGGAACCTCCCGAGGAAACCCGACCCCACTGGACGGGCCGATCGCCATTGTATCACGCTGACCGCTTTCCGGAATAGACGGGACCGTCGTGCCGTTGCACGGGCGAGAAGCGGACAGCCCCGCACGACCGACCTCATGGGGACAAATCAAGGCCGGCTTCCGCTGACCGGGAGCCAGCCGGTGTCCACCCGCGCCGCCCAACCCGCTCCCACGCCGATGAGGGCGGGTTGCACACACCGGCCCCTGTCGGTATGATGGAGTCTCTGGATAGAGAGGAGGCTCAAGCGAGCGATGCCGGCGAACCTTCCCCCGGATTACAAACAGGCCGAACAACGTTTCCGAGAGGCGGCGACCACCGCGGACAAGATCGCCGCGCTTCAGGAAATGCTCGCCATCATGCCCAAGCACAAGGGCACCGACAAGCTCCGGGCCGACCTTCGACGGCGCCTCTCGAAGCTCAACACGGAGCAGCAGCAGCAGAGAAAGAGCAAGCGATCGGGACCGAACTACTACATCCCGAAGGACGAAGCGCCCCAAGTAGCCCTGATCGGCAGCCCGAACGTCGGCAAGTCGCAGATCGTCGCGGCCACCACGAACGCAACGCCGGATGTCGCAAGCTACCCGTTCACGACGCGCGTCCCGCTGCCGGCAATGATGCCGTACCAAGATGTCTACATTCAGCTGGTCGATCTGCCGCCGATCTCTCCCGAGCACGTGGACACGTGGCTCCCCGAGATGGTGCGGAACGCTGACGCTGTGCTTCTCGTCATCGACCTCTCGGCCGCCGACTGCGTGGACATGCTCCACTTCGTGCGCGAAACGCTCGCCGAGAAGGGCATCAGGCTTTCACGAACGCACGACCCGACGGAGACCGAACTGGCAAGAAACGTCAAGCCGACGCTCCTCATCGCAAACAAGCTCGACAGCCCGAAGGCGGAAGAGAACCTCACTTTCTTGAGAGAGATCGAGGGCGACGCGCTCGAGATCATCCCGATTTCGGCGGGCCTGGGCGAAGGCCTCCCGGATCTGAAGAAGCGGCTCTACGAGTTTCTGAATGTCGTGCGCGTCTACAGCAAGATCCCCGGCAAGAAGGCCGACATGAACAAGCCCTTCGTCGTGCCGCGGGGAAGCACCGTGCTGGACGTCGCGCAGAGGATCCACCGCGAGTTCGGTCACAATCTGAGACACGCCCGGGTCTGGGGTTCGGGCAAGTTCGACGGCCAGGTGGTCGAACGCGATCACATCGTCGAGGACGGCGACGTCCTCGAACTCCATGTCGACATGTAGGAGGTAGGATGACCGCAAAGCAGTTGGTCTACGGACCCACGTTCGAGGAGATGCTCCATCCGGACAGAATCAAACCGGAGATCCGACAGAAGGCGCTCGCGGCCGCGAAGGACGATCCGCTGAGCGAGTACAACCTGTTCAATATTACGTGGCGGAACCCCGAGGGGCGGATCTACTACGTCGTTCTCCCGAAGGAGCTGACGCACGTCGACGCCAACATCGTCGTGCTCTACAGCAAGGACTTCCCCACGAGGAGCCACAAGGTCGGCGCTACGTACTCAGTCTGCCTCGAGCACCAGCTCCTCGGCGACATCGAGCCGGGCGTCCACACGCTCGTGTGGCCGTCGACGGGGAACTACGGGATCGGCGGCGCGTACGTCGCGCCCCGGATGGGCTTCGATACCGTGGTCATCCTCCCCGAACTCATGAGCCAGGAGCGGTTCGAGCAGATCGAGTGGTTCGGGGCGCGCTACATCAAGACGCCGGGCTGCGAGAGCAACGTCAAGGAGATCTACGACAAGGCGAACGAGCTTCGCAAGGAACCGCAAAACAGGATCTTGAACCAGTTCGAGGAGTTCGGGAACTACCGCTTCCACTACCACTGCACCGGCAACTCCTGCATTGAGGTCGCGCACGAGTTAGCCGAGCGAGGCATCGGCAACGGGACGATCTCCGGATTCGTTTCCGCGATGGGATCGGCGGGGACGATCGCAGCCGGCGAGCGCATCAAGCACGAGTTCCCCGGCGCGCTCACGATCGGCGTCGAGCCGATCCAGTGCCCGACCATCTACTGGAACGGCTACGGCGGCCACGACATCCAGGGCATCGGCGACAAACACGTCACCTGGATCCACAACGTCTTCAACATGGACGCCATCTGTTGCATCGACGACATAGAGAGCAAGAAGGGACTCCAGCTTCTGACGGAGGAGCCCGGCTGGGAGGTTCTCTCGAAGCGCTACGGCGTGCCGGAAGACAGCATCCGCGAGATGAGCGAGATCATGGGGATCTCGGGCGTCTGCAACACGCTCGCGGCCATCAAGGCGGCGAAATACTATCGCCTGAGGGACAGCGATACGCTCTTCACGATTGCAACCGACACGATGGACCGCTATCACACGGTGATGCGGCAGCTCTCCGACACGTACGGCCCCATGGACGAGGTCGAAGCTGCCGTGCGGATGGTCTCGATCTTCCACAACGTCGGGCTCGACTGGATCCGCGAGGGAACCCAGCACGCCCACCAGTGCTGGTTCAATCTCAAGTACTACACGTGGGTCGAACAGCAAGGGAAGACCGTCGAGGAGCTCGACGCCCAGCGCGACCCCGAGTATTGGCTCGAGCAGCAAGCGAAGGCCTACGAAATTGACAAGCTGCTCGTCGAGGCGCGCGGGTTCTAGACTCGGACGCCCACACGTCGACGGCGCCCGCGCACCGGGCACGGGCGCCGTCCCCGGGCACGCCCCTCCCTCTTGCACACTTCCAGGAACCCACCGGAACCCTTGACAGGCACCCTTCTTGCTGCTAAAGTAAGAGTAGGCTTAGACAGTGAGGGGACTCATGCTTTCACCACGCTCCGCCGACTATCTGGAAACCGTCTATCTTCTTTCACTGCGGCAAGATACGGTCGGCGTTTCGCAGGTGGCAGCTGAGCGGCAGGTGACAATCCCGACCGCGCGTTCTGCAATCGGGCGCCTCAAGAAACTCGGCCTGGTACGTCAGAAGCGATACGGCAAGATCATTCTGACGGAACCGGGCCGGCGGCGCGCCGCGGGAGTCTACCGGACCCACACGGTGCTCTTCCGGTTCCTGCATGAGGTTCTCGGGGTCGAGCATGGCGTGGCGGACGCCGAGGCCTGCCGTCTCGAGCACGGGCTAGGAGGTGACACTCTCTCCCGCCTCGTGCAGTTCCTCGACGATTACGAGGCACGCGCGATCGGTCAGGCCGTCTCCACACAGAAGGAAGGTGACGCCTGATGGACAGGATCATACTCGGCATCATCCTCGCTGCGGTGATCGCGAGCATCATCAGGTGGATCGCCCGATCGTTGCGTTCCCCCGCCGGTCTCGCGAGGCCCGCCTGCGGCGCCTGCCCCCTCGCTGCCCAGTGCGGTGCCAACGCCGCAAGGAACAAGAGCTCGACGAGCGGCTCGAATGGAGATTCCCATGAGGCCCACTAACGCAGTCCCCCTGGCGGTGCTCATGCCGGGGTCAATCGCGCGCGTCGTCGACGTCGCGGGAAGCGGCGCCTTCCGGCGCAGGCTGATGGATATGGGTTTCGTACAGGGCGCCTCCGTTCAGGTCATTCGCGATGCCCCGCTTGGCAACCCGGTCGAGTACTGCATCGGCGGAACCCACGTTACCCTTCGCAAACACGAGGCAATGCACATCCTCGTCGACGGAACATCGGGTCGAATGGCGCTCCGCAGGGGCTTCGGAAAAGGCTTCAGGCACGGGCGTCGCCTCGGGCGAAAGCGGACGCAACGTTGAAGGAAGCGCTCAAAACCCTCCGAATAGCCCTCGCGGGCAATCCAAACTCAGGCAAGACGTCGATCTTCAACGCGATGACGGGCGCGCGACAGAAGGTGGGCAACTGGCCCGGCGTCACCGTGGAGAAGAAGACCGGTGTGCTGACCTACGGCAACTATCGGATCCAGGTCATCGACCTCCCGGGCACCTACAGCCTGACATCGTATTCCGTCGAGGAGCGCGCCGCTCGATCGTTCATCGTCGAGGAGCGGCCCGACGTCGTCATCCACGTTGTCGATGCCGGAAACCTCGCCAGGAACCTCTATCTGACCGTTCAGCTTCTCGAGCTCGGCGTCGACCTGGTGGTCGACCTCAACATGTGGGACGACTTCGAGGACTCCGGCGCCACGCTCGATCGCGACAAGCTCTGCACGCTCTTGGGGTCTCCGGTCGTCTCGACGATCGGTCACCGGGGAGAGGGCGTCGATGAGCTGATCGCTGCGGCCGTCAGGCTCGCCGAGGAACGGTGTGAGCGCCACCGGCACGTTCCGATCTCCTACGGATCGCACGTCGACGACGTTCTTGCTGAACTGGTAGACGTGATCGAGGCGCAGGCCGGACTCGAAGGCGACTACCCGTTCCGGTGGGTAGCGATCAAACTGCTCGAAGGGGACGACGAGATCGTTGATCTCGTCCGGATCCGCGCCGAGAACGCCCAACCCATCCTTGAGCTGGTCGAGCGCGCCTCCCGTCACATCTACAACGCCACGGGCGCCGATCCGGAGAAGGTCATTTCCGAGGGTCGGTACGGCTACATCGAAGGAGCGCTGAAGGTATCGATGACCAAGCAGAAGGCCGACCGGATGGCGCTGACTCGGCAGATCGACAACGTCTTCACGAACCGATTCCTCGGCTACCCGATCTTCTTCCTGTTCGTGTGGCTCCTCTTCCAGGCGACCTTCAAGCTCGGAAGCTACCCTATGGAGTGGATCGATCGTGCCGTCGGGTGGCTCTCAGCCACGGCCGCCGCCGTGCTTCCCGAGTCGCTTGTCTCCGATCTGATCATAGACGGGATCATCGGCGGCGTCGGTTCGGTTGCCGTCTTCTTGCCGAATATCCTCATTCTGTTTCTGGGAGTGTCGATCCTTGAGGATTCCGGATACATGGCCCGCGCTGCGTTTCTCATGGATCGCATCATGCACGCACTCGGACTGCACGGGAAATCGTTCATCCCGATGCTGATGGGGTTCGGTTGCAGCGTCCCCGCGATCATGGCGACGCGCACGCTCGAGTCGGAGCGCGACCGCATTCTCACAATCCTGCTCGTCCCGCTCATGTCGTGCAGCGCCCGGATGCCCGTCTACATCCTCATCGCCGGCACCTTCTTCGCGGAACGCGCGGGATCGATCGTCTTCCTCATTTACACCATCGGAATCGTCGTAGCCCTCCTGATCGGGCGGCTCTTCGCGAAGACGATCTTCCGGAGCGCGCACGCTCCGTTCGTCATGGAACTTCCGCCCTATCGGGCTCCGACGGTCAAGGGACTTCTGACGCACATGTGGGAGCGAGGTAGGCTCTACGTACAGAAGATGGGCGGTGTGATCCTCGTCGCATCGATCATCCTGTGGTTCCTCGGCGCGTTCCCCCAGCAGGCAGAGCTGACGACCCGGTACAACGATGAGGTCGATAGGCTGAACGCGATCGGATCGGTCGAGGCGCTCGATCGCGTCGACGAACTCGAGATGGAGCTCGCAGCAATCAGAGCCGAAAACTCGTATATCGGCCGCGCCGGGAAGCTGATTGAGCCTGTGATCAGTCCGCTCGGGTATTCCTGGCAGATGGGCGTCAGCCTGATCACGGGATTCGTGGCCAAGGAGGTCGTGGTATCGACGCTCGGCGTGCTCTATCACGCCGGCGAGGGAGACACCGACACGACGCTGCCCAAGGTCCTCCGTGACCCGTCCAGCGGGATCTCACCGCTCGCTGCATTCGGCTTCATGGTCTTCGTTCTTCTCTACACGCCCTGCATCGCCGCGGTCGCCGCCGTCCGGCGCGAGGCCGGTACCAGGTGGATGCTGTTCTCGATCGCCTACCAGTCCGCGCTTGCCTGGTTCGCCGGCTTCGCTATCTACCGCGTTGGATGCCTACTGGGCCTCGGATGATCCGGCAACGCACCCCACGCGGCTGATCCCCAAGAACGCCCCGGTACATCGTCGTTCCCGTATCAGGACCCGTTGTTCTCCCGCCCCAGGCCCGTCCTCGTGGTATAGTCGTCGAGACACCAGACGCCACATTCCTCGAAGCAGAAAGGACCGCCGCCGTGAAGCAGATGCTTCGCTCCGTCGTTGCCGCGTGTGCCGTCCTCATCGGCGCCGCAACGATCGCCGGTGCCGCCACGCTACCGGAAGCGCTCGCCGCTCCCCGACCACCGACCACGCGCACCGTCTCCGACGTCGACACGGTGCACGGAAACGCGATCCCCGATCCCTATCGCTGGCTCGAGGACTTCGAATCCGAAGAGGCGCAAGCGTGGATCGAAGCTCAGAACGCGCACACTGACGCCCTGATCCGACACAGGCCCGGCCGAGATGCCATGGGAGAGCGAATCGACGAACTCCTGGAGATCCCAGCACTCTGGGGCCTGTCGATGAACGGGGACCGGTTCTTCTTCCTTCGAAGGGATCCCGGTGACGAGCAGGGAGTCCTTTACGTTCGCCAGTCGCCGGGCGCGGATCCCGAGGTGCTCGTCGACCCCGGCAGAATGAGCGAAGTGACGCCGGTCGGCCTCGACTGGTGGCGGCCGTCCGACGACGGCGAATTCCTCGCCTACGGCCTCTCCGAGGGCGGAACCGAGCAGAGCACGCTCCACGTGATGGACGTTGCCACGCACGAGCTGCTTCCTGAGCGGATTCCGGACACGAGGGGCGCAAGTGTCGCGTGGCGGCCCGACGCGTCCGGCTTCTACTACGTCCGCGACCCGCACCCCGGCGAGTTCCCCGATCAAGAGCGCTTCTATCACCGCCGGATCTTCTACCACAAACTGGGAACCGACCCCGCCGGCGACTCCCTCGTTTATGAGCATGAGAATATGTACGCTTGGCCGGGACCGCAGGTCTCAACCGACGGACGCTACCTGATCATCTACGTCTATCTCGGCGCCGGACGGAACGATCTCTACGTTCGCGACCTCGCGGGCGACGGTGAGACGCGTGTGATCGCCGAGGGACTCCCCTCTACCTTCTTCGGCACCGCCATCGGCAGCGACTTCTACATGATGACCCGCCACGAGGCATCGAACGGGAAGATACTCAAGGTGGACCTGGAGCATCCGGATCCGGAGAATTGGGTCGACTTCGTCCCCGAGAGTGACGACGTCCTGAGAAGCTTCCTCTACATCGATGGGCATCTCGTTCTGCACTACCTGCGGAACGCTCAGTCGGAGCTTCAGATTTTCTCGACCGAGGGCGACGACCTCGGAGAGCTGAAGCTTCCGCCCTTCGCGTCACTCCTTGACTGGACGGGCGACTGGCGCGGGACCGAGGCCTACTTCGGATTCAGTTCGTATCTGATTCCGCCGACCTTCTACCACTACGACGCCGCAACAGAGCAGCTCGAGGAGTATATGACCATCGAGCTACCGGTCGACACGGATCCGTATGTCGCCGAGCAGGTCTGGTACGAATCGAGGGACGGAACACCGATCTCGATGTTCCTCGTGCACCGGAAAGACATCAAGCTCGACGGCACGAACCCGACGATCCTCACGGGGTACGGCGGGTTCTCGGTCTCGGTCACACCCAGCTTCTCGCGGAGTCGCTTTGTCTGGCTTGAGCGCGGCGGCGTCCTCGCTCTCCCCAATCTGCGCGGCGGCGGCGAGTACGGCGAGGCCTGGCACCTCGCAGGGATCCTCGAGAAGAAGCAGAATGTCTTCGACGATTTCATCACCGCAGCGGAGTGGCTCATCGAGAATGGTTACACGAGCCGGCCGCGCCTGGCTGTCCAGGGCGGGAGCAACGGCGGACTCCTGATCGGTGCGTTCATCACCCAGCGGCCCGAACTCGCAGCCGTCGCCCTCTGCGACATGGCGCTCCTCGATATGGTGCGCTACCCTATGTTCTACGGGGCGACGATCTGGACGCCGGAGTACGGTCACCCCGACGACCCGGACCAGTTCGAGTGGCTCTACGCGTACTCGCCGTATCACCACGTCGATGTGAACGCGGCCTATCCCGCCACACTCCTCACCACGGCGGAGTCAGACACGCGCGTCCATCCATCTCACGCAATGAAGATGGCCGCGAGGCTCCAGGCAGTCGAGACGTCCGAGCGGCCGGTGCTGCTCGATTTCGAGCGCCGGGCCGGACACGGGGCGGGCCGACAGATGAGCACCATCAGAGATGAGATACTCGACAGTTACTCTTTTCTCTTCTGGCAGCTCGGGATGGAAGAATGACCGACACCGGCGGCAAGCGAGCCACGAGAGGAAGCGCGGGCAGACGTAGGCGCGGGGCGCTGTCCCGCTGGCGGCGCCGCGTCACACACTCCGATGCGTTTATGAACTGCCTTGCCGCGCTCGGCGCCGCGCTCATGCTCGCTCACCGTGCAACGCTCCGCATCGAACGCGTTGAAGATCCCGGCCTCGCCGATCTCGATCGGGCGAAGATCATCTACGCTTTCTGGCACGGTCGGCAGTACCTGCTCATCCCCTGCTACCGGGGAAGTGGCATGGCCGTGCTGACCGAGGTCAGTTGGGCCGGCGAGATCATCTCGCGGATTCTGGAGCGACTGGGGTACGTGACGGTCCGGGGATCGGTGAGAAGGAAGGGCGTGCGCGCCGTCGTCGAGATGCGTCGCCTGATGGAAGAGGGCCGCGCCGGCGTGTTCGCCACCGATGGACCGCGGGGGCCAGCGCTCGCGTCGAAGCCCGGGATTCTCGCGCTCGCGCAGAAGCTCGGGCGGCCGGTCGTCCCGGTCGCAACGAGCGCCTCTTCGGCGTGGATCGTGCCGGGCACGTGGGATTCTTTCATCATCCCGCGGCCGTTCGCCAGATGCTGCGTCGCCCTCGGTACGCCGCTCCGGCGCGCGGCCGACGGCTCGCTGACACTGGAGGAACTCGACCGGGCGCTCTCTCTGTGGACCGACGAGATCGACCGGCGGGTCGGGCGCGCGCCTGCCGCCCCGTGAGAGCGCGGCGGGCTCTTGCGCCAGAGGCCGCGACGCGCTAGGATGCAACAAACACCTGAATGGGGCTCACAGACAGGAGAAGGAGGCTCGATGCCCAAGCTCACGGTCGTCTTCGACAACATCCCGCTCGAGCCGGGCCTGCAAACCGACTGGGGTTTCGCGGCCGTCGTTGCGGGCTTTGCCAAGACGATTCTCTTCGACACGGGTGCCAACGCCGACACACTCCTCGCGAACATGGAAGCACTGGAGATTGACCCGATCGACATAGGAACCGTCGTTCTCTCCCATCCTCACGACGACCACATCGGCGGACTCGCGGGTTTCCTGCGAGTGAATCCAAACGTTGAGGTGTTCGTACCAGACGGAGTCCCGTGCGAGGTCATCGAGCAGATCGAGCGCATGGGAGCGGAGCCACTGCTCGTCGGCGAGGGAGGCGAGATCGTCCAGGACGTCTGGACGACCGGCCCGATCTTCAATTCGACCGTCGAGCAGGGACTCGTTCTGATCGCCGACGGTGAGACGGCGCTCGTCACCGGATGCGCCCATCCGGGCATCGACGTCATGGTCGAAGAAGCCGCCCGAGCATCAGGGGCGACGGTTCAGTTGGTCATCGGAGGATTTCACCTGCTCAAACACTCGAAGCGCGCGGCACAGCGGACCGCCAAGAAACTTCGCGATCTTGGAGTTGAGCGCGTCGCCCCGTCACACTGCACCGGAAAGAAGGCAATCGAGGGCCTGCTCAAGGTGTTCGACGACGGCTTCGTGGAGAGCGGTCTCGGTCACGTCATTGAACTCGGAGAAGGGAGGTAGATCGATGGGAAACCCACTCTGCCACTTCGAGCTTTCCGTCAGCGACCCCGAGAAGTCCCAGGCCTTCTACGAGAACGTCTTCGACTGGAAGTTCAGTCACGATCGCAGCATGGACTACACGATGATCAACCCGGGCGGGGAGCCGATGGGCGGGATGATGAAGAAGCCCGACCAGGCACCTGGGTTCTCGCTCTCGGTCTATTTCTGCGTCGACAGCCTGGACGAGACGATCGCGAAGGTCCAGGCGGCAGGCGGCACGGTCGCCGTCCCGAAGACCGAAATCCAGGGCATGGGATTCTGGGCCCTCTTCCTCGATCCGGACGGAATCCCCGTCGGCGTGTACGAGAGCAGCAAGTAGCCCGCAACCCGGGGCGATCCTCTTGAATCTTCGCAGGGAACTCAATCTCCTCGATGTCTTCTGCGTGGCGTCGGGAGCAATGATCAGCTCGGGGCTGTTCGTGCTCCCGGCGATCGCCTTCGCGTACGCCGGTCCGGCCGCCTTCGTCGCCTATTTGGCAGCCGGCGTGCTCGTCCTCCCCTCGCTTTTCAGCAAGGCCGAGCTGTCGACGGCGATGCCGAAGGCCGGCGGTGACTACTTCTTCATCGAGCGGAGCCTCGGCGGTGCCATGGGAACCATCGGCGGCATGGCGGCATGGCTCTCACTGACCCTCAAGTCTGCCTTCGCCCTCGTCGGTATGGGGTCGTTCGCCATTCTACTGGTCCCCGGCATCACGATCTGGCAGGTCAAGGGGATTGCCGTTACCCTCTGCTGCATCTTCATGCTCGTCAACGTCGTCGGCGTCAAGCACGCGGGCCGGACTCAGTCGGTGCTGGTCATCGTTCTTTTCACCGCCCTCGTTTACTATCTGGCCCGAGGCTTCCCGGCCGTCGACGTTCACCGCTTCGACACCTTCATGCCGCACGGGAGTAGGTCACTCTTCGCGACGGCGGGACTCGTCTTCGTCGCGTACGGCGGCCTGACGAAGATCTCCTCGATCGCCGAGGAAGTCCGGAACCCGAGTAGGAACGTGCCGCTCGCTATGATCCTCTCCTTCTCGATCGTCACCATCTTCTATGTGCTCGCGGTCTTCGTGACGATCGGAGTCGTCGACGGGCCCACTCTCGCCGGTTCCAGGACGCCGCTCTCGACGGCGGCCGCGATGTTCGCCGGCACCCCGGGTCTCCTCATCATGGCGATCGCGGCACTGATCGCGTTCACGACAACAGGCAATGCCGGCATTCTCTCGGCTTCGCGCACTCCGATGGCGATGGCGCGCGACAATCTCCTGCCGGGCTTTCTTGGGCGCGTCAACGAGCGCTTCGGGACGCCGCACAACGCGATCCTTCTCACCGGCCTCTTCATGATCGGAGTCATCGTCTTCCTCGACCTCGAGAATCTGATCAAGACCGCATCGACGATGAAGATCATCCTATTCATGCTCGTGAACGTCGCCGTCATCATGATGCGCGCGAGCCGCATGCAGCATTACAGGCCGACGTTCCGCTCGCCGTTCTACCCGTGGATCCAGATTGCGGCGATCGGGGTCTACGGTTTCCTCGTCTTTGAGATGGGCACGGTCCCCCTTCTCGTGACGGGAGGGTTCTTCGCGGTCAGTCTCATCTGGTACGGCGCATACTCCGGATTCCACGAGGACCGAGATTCGGCGCTCATTCAGATCGTCCGGCGCGTCACGTCGAGGGAACTGGCTACGTCGACGCTCGACACGGAACTCCGCGAGATCCTCAAGGAACGCGACGATATCGTCGAGGATCGCTTCGACGACCTCATCAAGCGCTGCACGGTTCTCGACATCCAAGGCCGGCACACGCTCGACGAGGTCTTCCGCCACGTGGCGAAGGTCCTGTGCTACGAGCTCGGAATGTCCACCGAAGGAGTTTTCGATCTGCTGATGGAACGGGAGCGACAGTCGACGACGGCGCTCCGACCCGGTCTCGCCATTCCGCACATCATTGTCGAGGGCGAGGCCGTTTTCAGCGTGCTCCTCGCGAGGTCGCAGAATGGGATAGCCTTCTCGGACGACACACCGCCCGTCCACGCCGTTTTCGTTCTGATCGGCTCGGTGGACGAACGAAACTACCATCTGCGCGCGCTGATGCACATCGCTCAGATCACGCACGACCCGGAGTTCGATGAGAAGTGGGCGAAGGCGCGGGGACCGGAGGAGCTTCGCAACATCGTGCTCCTCGGGAAGCGTCGGAGGGACGTGTCGGAGTAGACGTCGCTACTCCGCTTCGAGCGTGAGATCCGCGAGCGCGACGATCTTGTCGCCTTGGTGCACGGCGACCTGGTTCCTGCCCGATTTCTTCGCGTGACAAAGCGCCCGCTCGGCGAACGTGACGAGTTCGTCCTCGATCGAAGCCTCGACGATCGGCCACGTCGCACTACCCAGACTGACAGTGACGGCGAGATCTCTCCCGCTCCAGCGGATCGGCGTCATTTCGATCTGTCTGCGCAGCCTCTCCGCCGCCAGAGACATGTCGTTCATTCCCATGCCCGGCGCAATGATCATGAACTCCTCGCCGCCGTAGCGGCATACCACGTCGTCGGAACGAACGCTTTGCTCGAGGACCGCGGCGATCGACGCGAGCACCGCGTCACCGGCGTCGTGCCCGAACGATTCATTGAACATCTTGAAGTGATCGATGTCGAGCATGAGGATGCTGACCGGCAGGCCGTGCCTGACCGACCGGGAGAACTCCTCGTGGAGCCTCCGGATGCCGAACCGTCTGTTCAAGAGCCTCGTGAGATCGTCGATCGCCGCCAGCTCACGCAGCTTCTTGTGCATGATCGCGGCTTGGAGATAGGGAGCCGCCTGCGTCCTGATCGCATCGAGCAGCAACTTCTGACTCGCGGAGATCCCGTCCCCCTTGCATACGACTGCCGCGAGTCCGACGGCCCGTTGCTCAGCAATCAGCGGAACGAGGAGTATCGATTCGGGTCGCAGCGACCCGAACGGCGTAGACAGCTCGACCCACTCGAACCCGTCGCGCGCCGGGTGAACGAGCATCACGTCACTGGACGCGAGTGCCCGATGAGAAAGACCCTGTGTCTCCTCGAGGCGATCGGGTAGACCGTCGGTTCGATCGATCCCGACGCTCGTCAGATAGCTGTAGCGATTTCCGGTGTCGCCGTAGATGATCCCGCCGTCGGCGTTGCACGTCGACATCACGGCCTGGAGTATGCCGTTAGACACCTCGTCGACCTCGACATTCGTCGAGAGCTTGGTGAGCAGCCGGCGGGTCTTGCTTTCTACGGAGATGTGGCGGGTAATGGCCTGGGCCATTTCGTTAAACGCGAGCGCCACTTCGCCGATGATGTCGCTGCCGGTCACATCAAGCCGGCACGACTCGGCGTATTCGCATCCGGCTTCCTCGGCCCGTTCCACGGCATGGTTGATCGTCCGCATACCGCCCACGACCCGCATCAGCTCCCGTCTGACGCCCAGGCGGAAGATGAGGAAGTTCACGGCCCCGACGATCACGCCGACAGCAACGCACATGGCCACGAATCGCGCGGGCAGGATCTGTGCGGTCCCCAGAGCGAAGTGCGCCACTAGCGGGAAGAGCATCCCAGCAACGACGCCGAAAGTCAGCATCGACACGAGGAGCTCTCGGAGGACGCTCCGCCTCGGCATGTGGGCGGCTTCCTGGTCGTCTAGTCCCCAGTGCGCGGTCATCCTGCACCTCCCCGTTGGCAGATGAACGTCACCCAAACGAGCAAGATACATGCCACGCACGACGGTCCGAAGAGCCGCCCCCATGCGCGGCCGCCGGCCCGAATCCACTGGAAAGCGCCTAGTCGTAGGGGGTAGTATCGCTCGATCGCGTTGCGGGCCGGCTCGAGAGGCATCCCGCACAGTGTCCACCACCGGCGCCGGAGGCCGGACATGCGAATCGCTATCTGCCAGCTCAATCCGACGGTCGGGGACTTCCGGGGCAATCTCGCCAAGATCGAGGAGACCCTCCGCTCGATCGCACCCGAGCGCCCCGATCTCGCCGTCTTCCCGGAGATGTGCCTGCCGGGCTATCCCCCGCGCGACCTTCTCGAGAGAGAGTGGTTCGTCCGCGCGGCCGAGCGAACCCTCGACCGGCTCGTCGTAATCTCCAAAGACTATCCGAAACTGGGTATTCTCGTTGGAACCGTGCTCCGGAGCGAAGCGGGGGCGGGAAAGGGACTTCACAACTCCGCCGTGCTGCTCCGCGCCGGAGAGGTCGTCGCGAAGCGCCACAAGACGCTCCTCCCGATGTACGACGTTTTCGATGAAGCGCGCTACTTCGACCCTCCGTCCAGCAACGACCCGGTGCCGTTCGGCGACGAGCGGCTCGGCATCACCATCTGTGAGGACGCGTGGAACGACCCCGCACTCTGGCGCCGTCGGATCTACCGGGCCGATCCCGTAGCCGACCTCGCCGCCGCCGGGGCCACGATCTTCGTCAACATCGCTGCGTCACCCTTCTACGTCGGGAAGAACGAGATCCGCCGCCGCCTCTTCCGTTCACACGCGCGCCGACACGGAAGCCCCTTCGTCACCGTCAACCAGGTAGGAGGAAACGACGAACTCGTATTCGACGGGGCCAGCCTGGCGTTCACGGCCGATGGATCGCCGGCGGCACGGTTCCCACTCTTCAGAGAGGCGACCGCGATCGTCGACCCCCGCGAGGCCTCCCCGGCGCCCGAGGCGGAGCCGGGCGGAATCGAGTCTCTCCACGGCGCTCTGGTTCTCGGGCTCTCCGACTACGTCAAGAAGTGTGGATTCCAGACGGTGATCCTCGGACTCTCGGGCGGCATCGACTCGGCTGTCGTCTGCGCGCTCGCGGCGGAGGCGGTCGGTCCGGAGAACGTCCTCGCCGTCTCGATGCCTTCCCCCTACTCGTCGGATGGAAGCGTGAACGACTCGCGGGCTCTTGCCGCGAGCCTGGGCGCCCGATTCGAGGTCGTTCCCATCGGGGACGTCTACGAGTCCTACCGAACGACGCTCCGCCACCAGCTCAAGGGCGATGAGGTCGGCATCACCGAGGAGAACCTCCAGGCGCGGGTGCGCGGCAACATTCTGATGGCCTTCTCGAACGAGCACGGCCACCTACTGCTGGCGACCGGCAACAAGAGCGAGCTGGCCGTCGGTTACTGCACACTCTACGGCGACATGAGCGGGGGGCTCGGCGTCATCGCCGACGTTCCGAAGACGATGGTCTACGAACTCGCGCGGCACGTGAACCGCGACGGGGAAGTCATCCCGACGGCCATCATGGAGAAGCCTCCGTCGGCGGAGCTCAGGCCCAATCAGCTCGACCGCGACACGCTGCCACCGTACGAAACGCTCGATCGCGCTCTCGAACTCTACGTCGGCGAAGGTCGCTCGATCGAAGAGATCATAGCCGTTGGTATCGACGCCGAGACCGTCCGCTGGATCGCGCGGGCCGTCAACGCGAACGAATACAAGAGAAGGCAGTCGGCTCCCGGTCTCAAAGTCACCAGCAAGGCATTTGGAACCGGAAGACGCATGCCGATAGCCGCACGCTACGAAACGGAGGCTCCCTAAGTGAAGAACACCATGATCGAGGGGTTCGCGAAGCTCTTGGTGCAGTACTGCCTCGACGTCCAGAAGGGAGATCTCGTTCGCGTGGGGTCTTCCCCAGCTGCTTCTCCGCTGGTCAAGGAGGTCTATCGGGAGGCGCTGAAGGCAGGCGGACACCCGTACTTGAGGCTCGGCCTCCCGGGGATCGCCGAGATCTTCTTCGGCACCGCCGGAAAGCACCAGCTCTCGCACGTCAACCCCATCGACATCCATGAGATCGAGCGCGTCGACAAGATCATCAACATCCGCGCGGCGGTCAACAAGAAGGCGCTGACAAACGTCGACCCGAAGAGGCAGCAGACCGCGAACCGCGCCATGCGCGACTACAGGGAGATCTACATGCGCCGCTCCGCGTCCAAAGAGCTCGAGTGGTGCAGCACGCTCTTCCCCACGAACGCATCGGCGCAGGACGCCGAGATGTCCCTCAACGAATACGAGGACTTCGTCTTCCGCGCCTGCATGTTGCACCGAAAGGACCCGGTTGCCGCATGGCGCGGCGTGCACCGGAAGCAGGCGAAGGCATGCCGCCGCCTGGGCGAGTGCAGTACACTACGAATCGTCCGCGAGGAAACCGATATCACGATGAAGGTCGCCGGCCGGAAGTGGATCAACAGCGACGGCAGGAGGAACATGCCGTCCGGTGAGGTCTTCACGGGGCCGATCGAGGACTCGGTCGAGGGTACGATCGCGTTCTCCTTCCCCGCCGTGTGGGGTGGTCGAGAGGTGCACGGCGTCCGCCTGACCTTCAAGAGAGGCAAGGTCGTGAAGGCGAGCGCCCAGAAGGGTGAGGACTTCCTTCACGCCGTACTCGACACGGACCAGGGCGCCCGCTTCCTCGGCGAGGTCGCCGTCGGCACCAACTACAATATCCAGCGCTTCACGAAGAACATTCTGTTCGACGAGAAGATCGGAGGGACCGTGCACGTCGCCGTCGGCGCGTCGTATCCTGAGAGCGGAGGAAAGAACACCTCCGGCATTCACTGGGACATGATCACCGACATGCGCGAGGGTGGGAAGATCTATGGCGACGGGAAGGTCATCTACAAGGACGGCCAGTTCGTCATCGAGTAGGATTCCAGGCCGGGTGAGTGCGTCGTCCCTGGACCCGGCGGTTCATTATCGGAGGAACGAATGCGAGACGAAAGGTACGCAAAGCTTGCCGACGTGTTGGTGAACTACTCCGTCGAGGTACAGAAGGGCGATCTGGTGGAGATCGGCGGGGCGCCGCTGGCCGAGCCGCTTATCACGGAGGTCTACCGCGCAGCTCTCAAGGCGGGTGGACATCCCTTCATGCGGCTCCACATCCCCGCCGCGATCGAGATCTTCTACCGCGAGGCCAAGCAGCACCAACTCAAGTTCGTGAGCCCCATAGCGGAATTCGAAAACGAGAACGTCGACAAGGTAGTCTCCATCTGGGCCGACGAAAACACGAAGGCCCTGACGAGCGTCGATCCCAAACGACAGGCTGTGCGAAGCTCGGCGACGCAGAGACTCTTCCTGCGGTTCATGGAGCGCGAGGCCGAGGGCGAGCTCAAGTGGGTCGGCACACAGTTCCCTTGCAACGCATCCGCCCAGGATGCGGAGATGTCACTCGATGAGTACGAGGACTTTGTGCTCGAGGCCTGTCTCGTTCACCTCAAGGACCCCATCGCCGCATGGAAGAAGGTGCACAACAAGCAGGAGAAGATCTGCAAAGTCCTGAACAAGCGCAAGAAGATCCGCGTCGTCACCGAGGGTACCGACCTCACGTTCCTCTGCCAGGGCCGGAAGTGGATCAACTGCGACGGCAAGGCGAACATGCCGGACGGCGAGATCTTCACCGGGCCCATCGAGGACTCGGTCGAGGGCACGATCGCGTTCTCGTTCCCGGCCTGCTACATGGGTCGCGAGGTCCACGGCGTCCGTTTGACCTTCAAGAAGGGCAAGGTAGTGAAGGCACACGCCGACAAGGGCAAGGACTTCCTACTCGCGATGCTCGACTCCGACGAGGGAGCGCGCCGCGTCGGGGAGTTCGCTATCGGAACCAACTACTCCGTTCAGCGCTTCACGAAGAACACTCTGTTCGACGAGAAGATCGGCGGGACCATCCACATGGCCGTCGGCGCCTCGATACCGGAGTCGCTCGGGAAGAACCAGTCCGGCGTTCACTGGGACATGGTGACCGACATGCGCGACGGCGGCGTCATCTACGCCGACGGCAAGGTCATCTACCGCGACGGTAAGTTCGTTCTCAAGTAGAGGTAAGGGGAGGTTCTCGATGTCGGCCGAATGGTCGGACTTCATCAGCCTGGAGAGACTCAACGAGTGGCTCGTGTCAAACGGGCTTAAGATCCTTCTGATTGTCGTCGGTGCCTACGTCTTCATCCGCGTCGCGTCGTTCGTCTCGGGACGCGTCGAGCACCTTTTCGACGACGATGATCCTACGACGATGAACGAGCGCGAGAAGCAGGCCGCGACGCTCGGTAGGATCATCAGGAGCGTCATCCGATTGGTCGTCTGGACGATCGCATCCCTCATGATCCTGAAGGAGCTCGGCCTCGAGATCGGTCCCATCCTCGCCGGCATCGGCATCGCGGGGCTTGCGATCGGCTTCGGGGCTCAGTCGCTGGTCAAGGACTTCCTGGCCGGGATGTTCATTCTCATCGAGAACCAGTTCAACGTAGGTGACGTCATCGAGGTCGCGACGGTCGCCGGCCTCGTGGAGAAGATCACGCTGCGCGCCACCACGCTTCGGGACCTCGAGGCGAGAGTTCACATCATCCCCAACGGAGAGATGAAGGTCGTCACCAACATGACCAAGCAATGGTCCAGGACGGTGCTCGACGTGGGCGTCGCGTACAAGGAGGACGTCGACTACGTCATGGACACGCTGAGGGAGGTCGGTGACGCCCTGGCGGCCGACGCCGAGTTTGGACGCATGATCACCGAACCATTGGAAGTGCTCGGAGTGCAGGACTTCGCCGATTCCGCGGTCGTCATACGCGTGATGTTCACGACACAGCCGCTGAAGCAGTGGAC
>Ga0272444_10001205_pt1 | contig 25366 bp, 35 predicted proteins | sample SSMForm13_FD_201033 | JGI IMG/M metagenome (GOLD analysis project Ga0272444, IMG submission 201033) | Marine sediment archaeal communities from Little Sippewissett salt marsh, Falmouth, MA, United States - SSM-Form-13 | ecosystem: Environmental > Aquatic > Marine > Wetlands > Sediment ...
CCAAGAACAACAAGGGGAACATTGTCCGGTTACTTCTGAAGCTGGAAGACCTGAAGACTGACCCCGGTAACGGTCAGGAAGAGGTTGACCCGGAATTGAACCTTGACAGCAGGCCGGAGCCGGCGGGAGCTAACGCTTAATGGGCAGCGCATTCGATCAACTGAGACAGTGGAGCTGGCGGCTGTTCACGTTTTGCCTCTGCACGTTGGGGCTGATGTTCTTCGCAATCGTGACGATCTTTTCTGCCTTCCTGCTTGATTCTGAAATGGACAAGGCGGAGAAGACTGCCCAGGCTGAGGGTCGGCAGCGACTCGAAGTCGCGGTGAAGTCTCAGCGTCTCTATCACGCGTTTGTCGCGGCGGCTGACAGCACCGCCAGGATCGAGGCAGCCAACACGTTCAATGCGTTCATTGACAGCCTGCGGACTGATGCCGGCCTGAAAGACTAATACAGCAACAAACTGCCGGGACCGTTGCTCGGGGCGGTAGGTTCCCTCCCCCCACTTCTGCCTCGACACGGTCCTTGGCAGTAATAACATGGAGGCAAGATGCCAATCACAAAGAACATGCTGAAGCAGGAGCTCACGGCGACGTCGCCGGACGGAATCACGGTCGGCTTCAAGGTCGAGGCGCCGGTCAGCGAACGGGCCGCGAGCGACAAAACGGTTCGCAAGATCGTCGAGTTCTCGAACTGGATGGACGCTCCCGATCAAACGCACCTGGACCTTTCCTTTGAAGCTCAGGTGCTTTGCCGGAAGGTCACGTTCCGGATGGACAAACCCGGCAAGGGCGCGAAGCAGGTCAGCTGCGGTTTCGTAGCGGAGAACCTGTCTGAGGAAGAGAAGTCCACTCTCTTCAATCTGTTCCAGGGCAGCAAGAAGGTGGAAGTGATCGTCCGGGAGGTCCCGGAGGCGAAGAAGGCGACGAAGCAGGCGGAGAAGACCGACGCTTCGCCGGAAACCAAAAAGTCCGCGGCGTAGAGCCGTGGTCCTTCACATGGGAGCAGCAGGGTCCGGGGTTAAATGACCCGCCTCGGGCCCTGCACAGAAAGGGGATATGAGTAACAAACTGCCGGATGAGGTGGAGAAGCTGATATTGTCTCTAACCACAGACCTCGACCAACGGGCTATCTTGGCTAATTTCTATCGCCGCGTCCTTGAGGCCAAGCCGCAGGGGGGAGGTGTTGGGGAGGTGGCGGAGAAATTCGCCGAGCGTCTCGAACAAAACGATCTGATGCCGGAGGGTGTGACCGAGGATGACGAGGGGAATCCGTGGCCTATCCGCGATGCTATCAAGCATGACTTCATTGAAACCGTCAGAGCCGCCCGCCTGAACGCTGTGCCTACGCGAGAAATGGCCGAGAGGGTGGCGGCTCACCTAACTTGCAAGCACGAATCAAACGGGTGGCGAACCATCTGGGTTGATATCCACCAAATGCAACACGTAGCTGACTCACTTGAGGCGGTTGGGAAGGGGCCAGATCGAAACCTGTATGATGATTTGGTCAACGATATCCTCGCCGCCATGAAGGGGGCCGCCCAAGCCGCGCTGGGAGACAAGGAGGTGGAGTGATGAGCGACGAGCTACGTAAAATTGACGAATGGGACTACGAAAACACGATGTTTATCGTCTGTCCCTACTGCGGCCACGAACACACGGACTCTTGGTTGGAGGACCCGCGAGAAGACTTCCGCCACGAGTGGGAATGTGAGGAATGTGAAAAAGAGTTTACTGTCAGCGTCCATTTAGAGATGACCTATTCCAGCCACAAGGAGGCCCCGGATGCCTGAGACGCGAAAAGTCGGCGAGTACATGGTGGCGGAGAAGAGTGTAGTAACTCGGTCCGTGTGGAATATATGCAGGACAAGTGGGGTTTTTCGGGAGCAAATCGGAGTTGTCGTCATTTATGACGGGAGACCCACATTCCAATTATTTCCAGGATTATCGCTTGAGTCGTCCGACCTCCGCGACCTTACCGCCTTCCTGGACGAACTCAACGAGGAGGAGGAGAAATGAGAAATACACGAATATCTACCGAGGTGGAGCAGGTAGTTGTCCATAGGGGGGAAGTTTTGACGGTGTTCCTATATCCGGCCGACCCCGGAAGAATTCCGGCCGAGTGCGCCGGGACGCAAGTAGAACTGCGAGTGACGCCGGACGGTTGTGTGGAAATCTTCACTCACAACATGGAGCAAGTCTTTGAGTTTACCAACTGGTACAATCCAGACGATAAGGACGCGGAGAAGGAGGAGGGATGAAAACGTTTGCCGTGCAGTCAAAGTACGCAGACCCGGATAAGTACATCGCCAAACTCAAAGTGGAGGTCAAACGGTTGCAAGAGACGGGCAACAACCTCCACCGTGATTGGCTAAAAGAGATGGGGCAACTTGCAATACGTTGGCAACCCCACGAGAAAACACAGGAATCTGAATCCGGGCGATTGTCTCAATTTAATCCCGGTGACAAAATCGCAATCATCGGCACGGTCGTTGAGGTGTCTTGTCGGAACAGCAGGTCTCGCATAGTTTACACTGTCAAGGAAACGCGGATCAAGGAGAAGGCCAAGTGACCCCGACGCAGAAACGCATGGACGCCGGCCTGTGGTGGGATAAGGGCCCGATGGTCGTCAAGGGCTGTACTGTCGTCTCGCCGGGCTGTGCGAACTGCTGGGCGGCTGGCATGGAGCATCGGTTCAAGACCGGCAACACTACTCGCGGCGGCAAGTGGAGCGGGCGGGTACAGACCGACATCGGCGCGCTGGAGAAAGCCGTCCGGGGCAAGCCGAAGGTGATTGCGATTTGGAACGACCTGTTTCATCCCGACGTGCCGGATGATTTTATTTTCGAAGTGATAGTGAAAATGGTCATAGCACAGCAGCATCGTTTTTTGATTCTAACAAAGCGCGCGAAGCGAATGGCTGAGTGGTTTGGTGAGTTTCAATGCTCAAAACCAAAAATGCTAAATCATATTTGGCTCGGCACGTCGGTCGAGAGTCAGGATCAGATTGACCGGCTGACGTGGCTGATGAGGACTCCAGCCGCAAAGCGGTTTGTATCCTTCGAACCGCTCCTCGGTCCAGTGCTCACAAGAAAAATACTGCTGCCAATTCACGACAGGGATACGTGGAAGACACCCGCCGGACCTATTGGTTTAGTCATAATCGGGGCCGAGTCCGGTCCTAAGCGGAGGCCTTTTGATCTCGCTTGGGCTCGGGATATCGTTTCGCATTGTCAAGATGCGGGCGTCCCGGTGTGGGTGAAGCAGATCCACGACGAAAAGGGCAAGGTGGTTCATCGGCTCGAAGAATTCCCGGAAGATTTGAGGCTGAGGGAGTGGCCAGAATGACTGCTCACACCGTTAGACGCATGGCCAGGCAGTGCCTTCTCACAACGAAAAAGGAAAACGATCGATGAGTGATTCCGGTCTTAACTATCAAGACATTGCTCAGGTCCGTGGCCAAATGTACGCCATGGTGACGGGGTTGGATCTCAGGCAGGAACCGCACGCCGGCAGTGCCATCGTACATCGTTCAGTAATGGAGTTACCAGACGGCCAAACCGTGCAAATTGAATACAAAGTAACTATTACCAGGAGGAATCAGGTCCATGGAAGGACAGCAAATCACCGTTCGGGGGAAGAATCCTGATAATGTAAATGGCCACCACTGGCATTCGTGCCCCGGTTGTGGCAGACGCTGTACTGGCGTAGGCGCCTCTCTGTGCCCGGAATGTGCTGGCCTGGTCAACCGCTATAGTGATGTTCCACCGGTGGAACAGGCCAGAAATCGCCGTCGAGCAATGGGGTTTTGATGAGGATCCGGCAGGTAAAACCTGGGCTTTGGTCCAACAAAAAACTGGCCAGCTTGGGGCCGCACACCCGGCTTTTGTTCATCGGATTGTGGAATATGGCGGACCGAGAAGGTCGCTTGAAGGACATAATTAGTACCATTCATTACACAATCTTTCCCTTCGAAGTGCAACTTGATGTCAATGCTATGTTATTGCAACTGCATCGGTCCCGTTTTATCAAGCGCTACTCTATTGCAGGGGAAGACTTCATTCAGATAGTCAACTTCACGAAGCACCAGTCTTGCCATGTCAAAGAAGCACCGTCAGTTATCCCTCCGCCAAAGCGTCGAAAAGCACGGTGCTCAGCACCGGGCTCAGCACCATGCACAGCACCGTGCACAGCACCGGAAAAGCACGGGCAGAGCCCGCCGTCTTCTTCTTCTACTTCTACTTCTACTTCTACTTCTTCTTCTTCTTCCCGGCCAAGGGCCGGCAAAGAGGTTTCACAAAAAAAGAGGAAAGAGGTCGCGTTTGCGGACGTTCCTAGCGACGTGGTAGAGCGTCTGCGGATTGAAAGCAAGTCACAGGAGGAATTCACGGCAGCAGTTCTTCGGGAATATCGCAAACGGCATCCGGAGGGGCAAGGTGGTGGCTGATGGAAAACGCGTCTGCCGGTACCCTGGCTGTACCAATCGGGTCGGTCCCAGAAAGCACTTCTGCGCCTATTGTCTGCCGCTTCACAAGAAAGAACAGCAGCAGAGGTATTACGAGGGGCGCAGACCGACTCACAACGTTGAACACTGGCAAAGGGAACTCCAGCAACGCCGGAATGGGCAGAAAGAGATTCTACGAATCCGCCAGGAAACGGCTTCGATTCACTCTTATCAGCTTCAGCGTATGCCTGCAGAGCAGTTCGCAAAAATCGTCAACAAGATCATCCAGGGGAGGATGGTACTCGTAACGTCAAGATCCAGGAGGACCTAATGGCCAAGGACGGCCTACATCAAATCAGGATATACGGTGAACCGCAGCCGGCACCAAAAAAGGACGTTGCCGTCATCCAGCGGCCCGGTCAGAAGCCACGGCTTGTCCCCGTCGATCATGATTACCGCACCAGGAAGAATCCTAACACAGGTAAGATAGAGAAGTATGACCATGGCTACAAGCGACGTTGGATAGAGCATGTTCGCAACAACGTTCTGGCGTGGATGGCTGAGCGGAAGGTGGAACCGTTCGAGAAGAACCATCCAATCGGACTCGGCATCGTGGTGTTTAGGAATAAGGCTGAGACTAACAAGTTACCTGTACCCTCACTGGCGCCGGACGAAGATAATTATAGTTACGCAATCAGGAATGCCCTCAAAAGGACACCAGCGATCAGCAAGCTGGTGAAGGAGCTAAACCCCTCGACAGGTAGAATAGAAAGACGGCGTGTACGAGTAGAGGGTCCGCATCCGAAAGGTGTGCTGTACTACGAGGACGATCAGATCGTTATGACGCTTCACCCGTCTGCAAAAATCTGGGCCACAAAAGACGAACCACCGGGGGTCCTGATCACTTTCGCCGACTTTTACGACGTCCACGAACAGCTCGGCCGGTTCGATCCACTTAAAGACTTTTCGAAACAGGAAGCCCTGTTGTGACGGACCCGCTTCATAGGACCAAAACCACGTCCGGCTCGGTCGAGTTTGGCACGCCGCTCTGGCTGTTCCGGGAACTGAACGACGAATTCAAGTTTGATCTGGACGCCTGCGCCACAGCTCAGAACAAGAAGGTCAAAAACTTTTTCTCGATCACAGACGACGGCTTGGAGCAGGACTGGACTCAATATCGGTCCGTGTTTGTGAATCCGCCTTATGGGAAGACTATCGGGCTATGGCTTATGAAGGCTTACAACACGGCCAGGGCGAGCGATACGACGGTAGTCTGCTTGGTGCCGGCCAACACGGATACGAGCTGGTGGCATGATTACTGCTTGAAGGGAGAAATTAGATACATCCGGGGACGATTGAAATTCGGTGGTTCAAAAGGCAGGGCGCCGTTCCCGAGTGCGATCGTGATTTTCCGATGACCGGCGAAGAAATTACATACGAGTTCCTGGCAAGGCACGCCGACCGATGGGTTTCGACGAACGAGATCCTGCGTTCTTGTTCCCACCGGTTCAGCGAATATATCCGGCGCCTTCGAAACAAGGGGCACCTGATCGAGAAGGTCAGGCATGGCAAAATGAACTACTACAAACTGGTCTCGACCGACCAGAGGGAGTTGAGGCTATGATAAAGTTGGAAGATAGGTTGGATGAGATAGGGCCTGACCTAATGCTCTGTTTGGAGCGTGCGATAAGTATGTTGGAAAGTCTACCGGGTAAAAACGGCAAGCCGCACAATGAGCCACTTTCATTTATAGCGGTGGTGCTGCTTGCTATCTATCTACACGGTCAAGGAGGTGGTGCCTTTGATTGTCTAAAATCAAAAAGACAGAGAAACGAGACAGTTGGTTGTTAGCATTCTTTTCATCGTGGTCCCGGGTCGGTGAGTGCTTGGCCCGGGACCGAATTCCCAAAACATCAAAACATTTGAGATTGACGGAAAAATCGAATTGCCCATAATGCGGTGTCGGTTGAAGTGATTTACGGAGAGGTCCCTTCTACTGGCACTGATGCTGACAAGGCCCGGTGGTTTCCCCTTTACTTCCACCGGGTCTTGTTTGAACAGCAAATCTCGAGGGCTGTGACCATGGGCAGACGGCGCAAGCAAACAAATAAAGCCAAGCCAGTCCCGGGTACTGATCCTTCCGAAATCACACCGGAACTAGTTAGACAGTTGGCTACTCTGATAGACGACAAGACTTTAACCGGGGCTCAGCGTAAAATTATAGTGGTCAATTCTTTACCGCAGCTCGTTGACGTTCCAAACCTGGAGAAATGTCGTCTTGCCTCGGTCTGTCCGCAAACTTACTACAAGTACCGCAAGCTGGAGAAGTACCAGGATGCCGAGAAGCAGTATCGGCACAACCTTCTTGGATCAATTCAGTCCGAAATGCTGGCTCGATACGTCCGGTCGGCGCGGTACGGATCGGACGCGGCTGTTGTGAGGCTGCTGGAGGAAGGGAAGACTTTCTTCCCGACCGGTCGTGGTATCAATATCGGGGTGTCGGTCAATCTATCACCGGAAGAACTCAAGAAAAAGCGGGAAGAAAACCGGCTTGAGGGTTTGGGGAAATATGGTTTTGTCCCTGTTCAGTCTGATAATTAGCGTGGTGGTGAGCATGGTCCAGCCGATAACAGTCGATCTGAATCCGCTGGAAATGTTCACGGCGGAGTATCTGCCGCACCGGCTGAAGCAGGCTGTCCCTCCTTTCCACCGCGAAATCAATCGTGTCCTGGCGGATCCCTCGGCGTCCTACGTCCTGCTTGAGGCTATGCGGGCCGGTGGCAAGACCACCCTGGTTGAAAATTGGGTTCTCTGGCAGATAGCGGAAGCGGCGCCGGATGATAGCGAGCTGCAGATTCTTAGCCGATCGGGTGACGATAACGGTACTGCCATCAAGCTAATGAAGCACGTGCGGGACGAGCTTGAGACGAACGAGATTCTTCTGAATGACTTCGGTCTGACTCGGGGTGCCGCCTGGGGGCAGCGGCACGTCGAGGTCATTCGACCAGGTGGCGGTCGAATCAACTTCTACTCACACGGCAAGAAAAGTTCGATTCGAGGATCCCGCGGAACCGTTTTGATCGACGACCCTCAGAACACGGACGATTGCGAGTCTGAGGCTATTCTGAACCGTGACATGCAGTGGTTCCTCACCGACCTGTTGCCGGTTATTCTACCGGAACAGCGCCTGTTGTTCATCGGCACGCCGATCAGTCCGCTGTCCCTGTGTTCTGCCCTCAAGGAAATGGAAGACTTCAAGGTGTTGTCCTTTCCGGTGGAGGACGCGTTTGGCAATTCGATCTGGCCGGACCACTTTCCCCAGGAGTATCTGGAGCAACGCAAACGGCTCATGGGGCTGGACAACTACTACGGCGAGTACATGTGCGAGCCCAGAGTGTCCGGCAATCCCGTGTTTCGAATGGAGTGGATCAAAGATTACGATCCCGATTCTGAGCAGTTTGACCGGTTACGCCGAGAGGGCTTCTACATCGTGACCGGTATCGACAAAGCCCAGAGCAAGGACACGAAGGCTTGCAATACGGCCATGGTTACGGTGGCGGCGACTTTGGGGGCTGTGCCGGACATCTTCCTGCTGGAGTGCCGGGCCGATCGGTGGAGCACAAAGGAGGGCGCCGAACAGACGGTTCAGGTATTCAATGCATTCCACCAGAATTGCACCGTACAGGAATCTGACCTGGCCAAGGGCCATGGTGACGATGCCATGACGGAGGAATTGAAGGCTTTGCAGCGGTTGTACGGGATTCAGTTGAATATCGAGACAGTCCGACCGACCAGGGACAAGGTCTTGCGGGCAATGGCCGTCCAGTCTATGGTTCAAAATGGGCAATTTCATATCAATCGGCACGACCCCGGGCACCAGGCGCTGCTTCGGGAAATGATGATGTTTACCGGTGACGGCAAGTTCCTGAATGACCGGGTCGACGCCCTGGTCCACGCGCTGACGAAGATCAAGCAGTTGATGGACCGGCGCCAGACGGCTTCGAGCTCGGGACCGAAAAAAGTATTACCTCCCGGGCGCCGGCATTCCGTTACGGGGAAGGTGTGATGACGTTGCAATGAAAACTACGGGTTGTGGTGGAACTGGTATACACTACCGGATACTTCGGTTGGCGAACCGAGACAGAGGCCGGTTGGTTGGGGAGCACTCCAGCTGTGGGGACGCCCATGCGTTTATCGCTTGCGGGTTCGAATCCCGTCGACCCGTAGAAAACTTAGGAGCCAAATGAGCAAGAGCTGCCCTCGCTGTGACGGCAACAACTTTCGGACGCTCAAGGTGGCGCCGGTTGTCCGCGGCCAGGAGCACTATCGCTGTGACGACTGCGGTCTGCACTGGATGGACCGGGCCTGTGACGACAGCGGGCGAGTCAATCTGCCGCCAGTGAGACGGCGGCATACTTTGACGGGGAAGTGGTGATGAGAACCATCGTTGAAGTCGTCGAAGCGGACGGCATTAAGGTCGGTGATGTTATTGAACGACGTGATCGGTCCGGCTTTCCATACGCTTGGATTGTCTTCGAGGGGGAGAGTTCTCCGCAGTTCAGTGACCGCAATGACGCGCTCCATCGAGCCGAAGTCATAAGAGGGAATTTCGGATGAAGTATCGCAAGAAGCCGGTTAAGGTAACTAACAAGTACGTGGTGATGTGGTTCAGGAGTAGGAGAATGGGTAATTGCCGATCTCGTAAGTCCGCCAGGCGCTACTGCCAAAAAATAGATACAGCCCTCACCGCCACCTACACCCCGGTGGAGGAGGGGTAGGGAGTATGGTCGGACGAATTCTTTTTGCTCTACATCGAGCTTGGGTGTGGTACAAGACATCGGGCTACAAGTTTTGTCCGCTATGTAACTCAGACGCCCCAGCGGTTGATAATTGTCCCGTTTGCGATGGCTATAAGTCTTATAATTCTGGCTGGCCACCAGACAAAGAAACAAGAGATTTATGGAAATTTAGGTATTGGGCTGGTGATCCCCGGAGGCCAAGCGATGACTGACGCGGAGAAGATAGCGGAATTAGAGGAACGGTTGAACTTACAAGCCGACCTCCTTGATAAATTTCTCAACGATCTTACTGACCTAAAATTTATGGTAGCGAAATCGAATACGTGCCATTCGAAGACGGTGGGGCGCTTCTCAATGTTGGAATTATCTTTCAAGTCCCTCGAATCCCGCCTGGCCGCGCTGGAGAAGCAAGTTGCGCCTCACGACTGCGACACAAAGCCCGCTGTGGATCACGAAAGCGAGAATGTGAGCAGCGATAGATGGTTGCTGAAGGGGGGACCCTGCGCGAGCCAGGAGTTTTGCGACGAGTTTGGGATCCAGGATGCCGCAGCTACCGTGGACGACCACAACGGGCCCTTGGTTGCTGAGGTCAAGTTGTGCCGCTGTCCGAATCCTCGCCTAAGTGATCCCATACCGATAAGACAGGTCGGGACCGACACCGTTGGTTTGCTTTGTCACCGCTGTCTGGGACTTCATGTTGCCGCACGGAATTCGTCTGGGCTGGCAGAGCAGGAACAAAAACAGGCCAACGAGAAGATCGATTGCGCGATTGACCGGGACATGAAGACCATATACCAGGAGCCGCCAAGATGACCAGCATAACATTCGGCCACCAGATACCGAAGAATTGTGGGAAGGGAGCTGGTCTATGATGCGCCTCCGGCTGACACGCAAAAAGGCGCCGCCACTGGTGGACCTTTGCAAGATCAATTTCTCGTTCGGTATCGTTCCGTTTGCCGATGCGATGGCAATTCATCCGAGCGTAAACAAGAACGGCGTCCCGCAGCTGCCGCCCAGATCCCCAAAGTTGACGGTCGATATGTATCTGCCGGACGCCGGGCAGATCATCTCTTTCAGTTACCAGTCTTTTCAGGGAGAGCGGTACTTCAACCTGAAGAACGTGACGCCGGTCGTGGCTCGCCGGCTGGCCCAGAACGGTATTATTCTGCGGGCCTGGAGTCAGTTCGAAAAACTCACAAGCGAGAAGTGGATGCCCAAGATGGGAATAGGGTAGATTGAATACATAGGGGTTCGATGCGCGGCTCGATAAAAGGGGGCTTCTTTTGTCGCACCGCAGAAAGCGCGATGAGATAACAGGTGCTATTTCTAACAGGTAACACACAGCGACTGGACTTTGACGGGAAACCCCTGGACCTGTTTCGAAATGCCTACTGGCAGGCCAAGCAGGCCCAGAACGTGCGCTTGGCGCAGTATCGCCGCGATTACCAGATGTTCAGCGGCTTTATTGACATGGTCGACCGGGACCCCGATCGGGCCAACATCTTCATTCCGAAGATTCGCAGCATCGTCAGGACCAAGTTGCCTGGTGAAGTAAAGGCTCTGGCCGGTACCAGGCCATACCTACCTTTCACCACTCGCCGGACCGAGTTCAAAAACGCCGTGCGGGTCTGGGTCGACGTTGTCGACTACCTGATGGGCGAAGGCAACTACGTCGTTCACCAGTCGTTTGCGGCCCTTCTCAAGTTGCTCTACGGCGTTTCCTTTATGGACGCGACTCCCTATTGGGTACCTTCGACGGATCTGAAAGCAGTTCTAACGCCGAAAGGTCCGAAAGCGATTCGCGTGCCGGTTCAGAGGATGCGGTTGCGCTTCAAGACCTGGGCGCCGTGGGAGGTGTTTGTTGATCCCATCGCCACCAACCTTGAGGACTTTGGCGGGTGTCGGTATCTCATAAAGCCCCAGATTGCCAGCAAGCGCGAGATTGTGAGAATGGCTCAGCAGGGCATGTATCCCGGTCTGGACGTTCAGAAATTCCTGGATACAAAAGGCTGGAGCGGTCCCGGCGCTACCGGCGAAATGCAGCAGCATGCTGGCTGGCAGATTCTGAGTTCTCTCGGAATACCACTGCCCCAGCTTGACAGCGACGTGGGGATCCTGTTCCGGTACGAATCCGAGGATCGATATATCGACGTCTGGAACGGTTTGCTGCCGCTCCGGGACATTCCGAATCCCTTCAAGCACAAAAAGATCAATACGGTGCGCTACATTCACGATATGGACGCGCACACGCAGAATCAGTTCTGGGCCACGGGAGAATCCAAGCAGAATGAGCTGCTTCAGGACCTGTATAACGAGCTCTTTGAAATTGCGATCGACTCCCACGTGATGACAAATCAACCTCTGATCGTTCACGACAAACGGGTCCAGCCTGAGGAAATCGTTATGACTCCGGGCGGCCGGGTAGGTATTGAACGTGATGAGAACGAACCGTTGTCGAACTACCTCCAGATAACCCAGGGGAATCCTCTGCCCCGGGACCACTACGATCTGATGGCCGTGACCGGGCGGTATATGGATATGGGCGCCACTCAGTGGCCTCAGAGCCGGGGTGAACCGAGCGAAGATGACGCGACGGCAACGGAGATTATCAAACTCGATGAGGCTGCTGGTTCGACCAGGGAGCTGGGCGTCGTCTTGGGTGAGCAAATCTTTTTGAAATCTCTGTCCGACCGGGTGCTCTCTATTGTCCACCAGTCAGTGATGCCTGACGACGTCGTGGAGATTGTAGGCGAAGAACGGGCTATGGCGGTTTACGCTCCTACTGCGGCTTCGCCGGCCGGGTACGAGACTCTTGGCCCGCTGGACATCCCGGGCGGCGTCAACATGGAATTTCAGGGTTCGGATAAGATTGCGAACATGGCGATCAAGCAGCGCAACTGGAAAGAGATTTACCCCATGCTGGCCAGCAGTCCGAACTGTCTCCGCGGCAAGCTCGATTCGAAACTGCTCGAAGTCTACGACGAAGATACAGACGATATCGAGGAAATGATAATCCCGGACGAAGTGATGATGCAGATTCAGATGGCCGATCAGAGGCTTGCTTTTGAGCAGGATATGGAGCGCCAGCGCGTCCGAATACCGGGCGGTCAGCCCGGCGGGAAATACAAGGTTAATTCAGGAAAACAGGTCGCGGAAGATACCGCGCAAGATGTGAGGAATACAGCATGAAATCGAAACTGTTGATTGCGGTCTTGTTAGTGCTTCCCGCACTGATAGCGGCATCTGATGTAAGTGTTCAGTACAAGGACAGCATTACTGCAAGCGATTCGGTCGCGGTTCGGATCGACACGGCGTTCACACCGACGGTGTACGTCGGCAACAAGGAAGGTTTTCAGTTCTTTCCGAAGGTCTCGGCCTACACGGAAACGCAGTACGCCAACGACACCAACTGGACCGACGATAGTCTGTTCATCAAGGTCCAGTTCAGTTTTGACCTGTCTACCTGGGTGACCTTCGAAGTCGACACTTTACTTGACAACGGCTCCGGGACGCTGCGGCTGACGTTGCTTCGAAACGATTCCACTCTGTTCGGTGACTGGATGCGGGGCCTGCTCATACATCACGATTCTATCGGGGTGGGGGAGGCAGACTCCGCTCTGGTGAATGGTCCGGCATATTACAAGTTCTTTGAGTTATTCTACACGACATGGTAAAGGAGGCAAACAGAGGAATGAAAACAAGAATTGCACTGGCCCTGGCGGTGGGCTTGGCGCTGCTCGGCGCCATCTCGATCATGGGAGCAGCGCCGGTCTTCAACAATAAGACCGTACACCACGACACTATCACGATCGACAGCGAGTACACGGACGCCCGCTGGGAAGTGATCGACGAGGTGGACATAGCGTTCACCGATTCCGCTTATGCCGTTGTAACCGTCAGCGGGGTGGCCACGCTGGATCCCGGCGACAGGCTCTATCTCGGGTTCGGCCGCTGTAATGCGGACGCCGAAATCGACTCCACCTGGTTCATGGATACCTGTATGGTCGACACGTTTATTGTCGAGCTGCCCGTGGATATTCGGTGGCATAAGCGAGTACCCTTCTCCTTCCAGTACATTGACTCCATCCTCAGCCAAACCGATTCGACCAGGTATATCAAAGTCGTCGGTGCGGTCGGTGGGTCGACTCACGGGGAAAAGGTGTTTCTCGAAAACCTGACGACTACGGGCATCATACTCGACCTGAACTGAGGTATATCATGACTCGACGCCCTGGAGAAACCATGGAAAAGCGTTTGGCGGAGATCGAAACCGCTGTTCGCCAAATTGAGGGGATGGAACATTTGGGCCAGTTTCCCGCCTTCCAGCAACTTCTGGGCGTCTTGAGGCGGAATGTGACTCAGCTTCAGCAGGATCAGAACAAGTTATCTCGTCAGGTGCAAAAAAACGCTGACGAAATTCAGGCGCTGAACGCTTTGCGGGATGCGACCCAGGGCCTCATAGACATCTTTGAGACAACCTTGGCCAACAAACCCAGAGTGTTTCAAATGCGCGCAACCCTTTTAGACCGCCTGCGCTTCAAGAGCCTCCACCGGAGACAACTCGAAAGCGTAGGCATGGAGTAATCAGTCATGCCACGAATACCAGACGGCAGTAGCGTAGGCGACCTCCTGAATCAAGGGGAGACAACCGCTCCGCAGACGCCGCAGCAAAAGCAGGACAATCCGGCCCCGGCAGCGCAGACCCAGACCCCGCAGCCACAGGCCCCGGCTCAACAGTCCGGACAAGTCGCACAGACCCCGGCTCAGCCGACGATTCAGGACCCTGCCAAGGGGACAGCAGGCCAGCAGCAAACCACCGGCGACAAGCCGGAAGGTTCGCAACCCCCTGCCACCGATGACCCTGAAGCCGCTCGCAGAGAGCACTATCAGACGACCTATCAGAACGTCCTGAAATTCATGAACGAAAGAGCTCCCGAGCTTCGCCGGGCATGGGACGAGGAACGGTACGGAACCGCTCCGGCGCCCCAGATTCCTCGCGACGATCGGGGTAGGTTCACGATGCGACAGGATGCTCAGGGGAATCAGCTTGGAGAGCAGGGGCCTCCGGGGACGAACGAGTTCGATGACGAGTTCGATTTCACCGACAGGCGCCAGCTCCAGAAGATGATTCGGGACACGGTCGTTCAGGCCAACCAGGAGATTCGGCAGCAGGATCAGCAGTATGAGGCAGAGCAAGCGGCTGTTCGTGAGCAAACGGCATTCCGTCGTGAGTTCTCGGCCTGTTCAGAGCAGGCCAACCAATTGGAACAGGCTGTGCCGCCCGAGGTCTTCAAGAAGGCGATTGAAAACGTCAACCGGTACTACGGTGTGCGCGTTTTCGTCCATCCTGGTGATGAAAAGTCACCCGGCATTCCTGGTGGACCTACGGCGTTTCTGCAGGGGCTGGTCAGAGAGGTTGATCTCATCATGCAGAGCCATGAAGGTACGGCCCAGACAGTGGGACAGATTGCCGCAGTTACGGCCCATGCCAAGAATGCGGCCTTGACCCAGCAACCGGCGCCGGCCAGCGTGGCAACACCGAAGGAAGAAACTGAGAACCAGAAACATCTGAACCGCATGAAGGCTGCCGGCGGCGACGTCGTGGGCACTCTTATGAGCGGGACAGGATAGCCTTCAGGTTCCAGTCAGAGATAAAAGGAGGCTAAATTGGCACTTACACTTGTAGCAGGTGTTCGTGCTCGCGATTCACTAGTAACCGCCCGTGAGGATACGGATTACGCGCGCGGCATTGCTCTCCTCGAACCGTGGAAAAACCCGATGACTCTGGTCACCCAGCGCCTCGGGCACTATTCGTCCGATACGGTCGACTTCCACCACTACGAGGATGTGACGGTGCCTTACCAGGACCAGGTCAACAATGGTGGAGGCTATTCCGACACCGACACGGCAATTGTCGTTGATACCGGCGGCCTGTTCAAGGCTGGCGATCTGGTCCGGGTGGATGAGACCGGCGAAATTATGCTGGTCACCTCTGTCAGCACGAACACGCTGACGGTCATCCGCGACTACGGACAGGCGGAGGGCTGGACTGCTTCGGCAGCGGCCCTGGTAGACAACTACCATCTGACTCGCCTGTCCAACGCGTTCGAGCAGGGACACGACCTGCCCGACTCCGTGACCACTCAGGAAGTCGACGTCAAGAACTACACCCAGGACATTCGCACGTCGTGGTTGCTGACGGATATTCTCCAGAACAGCCTTCTGCGCGGAGAGCAGGATCAGGCGTTCCAGGATCGGAAGAAGGGCATCGAGCACTTCATGAAGATCGAAATGGCGAATATCATCGGCAAGCCCTACGCCGGTGACAAGGGTGCCTTCTCCGGAAGTCACGGTTCCGGTGATGCTCCGACGACCTGTGGCGGTTGCAACTACTTCATCGAAAACGAAGGCGACACCAACCTCATGGTCGATCAGACCGATCTGACCATGTGGGAGTTTGTCGATTTCCTGGAACCGCTTTTCCAGTACGGCAGCGCCACCCGGTTCTGCTTCTGCCCGTCCGCCCTGCGGACCGCTCTGGACAAGTGGGGAATAACGAAGATGCAGACTTTCGCGTCTCAGGACGTTTTGGGCATGAAGATTGGCCGGTGGGATTCGTCCCACGGTACGGTCTACTTCATCATGCACGACGCCCTGCGGCCGGCAGCTTCCACTCTGTGGAAGAACTGCTTCTTCCTGGACATGGACAAGCTCGATTGGGTCACGCTCCAGAACATCGGCAGCACCTCGATGACGACGGTAGACTACCGTCACTCGACGGGTGCGACCAAGACCGGTTACGAATACCGGACGATTCAGGGCATTCGGTTCAGACAGCCGAAATGCCATGGTCGTCTGCGGCTCAAGACCGTTTCTGTGGCGTAGGCCCTTCGAACTCGATGAAAAGCGAGACGACAAAGCGGGGGCCCCAAAAACGGGGCCTCCCTTCTAAAACCGAAAGGATAAAATTGTGAGTAAGGAAGAGAAAGCAAAGGCCGAAGCGGAAGCTAAGGCGAAAGCAGAAGCTGAAGAGAAAGCAAAGGCCGAAGCGGAAGCTAAGGCGAAAGCACCTCTTCCCGGAGCGCCGGTAGTGGAAGCGAAGCCGAAGGACACGCTGGACGACCCGCCGATCGATCCGAGCAAGCCCTACATTTTCAAGGTCACGACGCCAAGAACGGTCAACCTGACCGGAACGCGCACGGCTCTCGTCAGTGACGGCCTTGGTGGCCACGTCGTTCAACCGGTGGCCGGGCCTGTGAAGGCCGTCTTCAACAGCGGCTTCTTCGTCTGCACGCCCGAATGGGCGGAATCCCAGGGGCTGACCCAGGTTCAGGCGGTCCGGTTACTGCGGAAGTATTGCCGCGAAGAACCGGCGGCTGCCGAAATCGGCTCCCAGGAATACCTGCAGCTCCTGAAGCAGAGAGACGCACTGGACGACAAGATCAAGCTGGTCTCGGGCGCCCGGTCGACCGGTGCTGTTACCGGAACAAACGCCGGACCGTCTCTGCCGAAAGCTGACGGATAATGCTCAGGGAATCGCAGATAAGCCTGGCCCTGGCGGCGCCGGAGATCAGGGCGCTCGACATTGCTGTCGATGAAAAGCGTGAGATGGCAAACGACTACTTGGATATTGCCGTCGACGTCCTGACCCTGGCGCATAGCTGGGACTTCGTTATGGGAGTCAACGACCATACCGACGGTACGGTGGCCGACCAGGCGGAGTACACGTTGATCGGTGCGGACAACGATTGCCGGGCGATCTACAATGTTCGGGTGGCAGACAACACTTCGGACACGGACGATGAGGATCTGCGCCTCCTTGACAAAAAACTGCCGGCTGAAATAGACGACTATCTTCAGCGGTACACCATGACGAAGACGGCAATATGGGTCCCCACCGGTACGTCGAGCGGTTCTCCCCAGGTCACCCTTTACAAGACACCGTCGGAAAGCGGCCGGTGCTTGCGGTATCGCTACTGGAAAAACGGCGTCACGTTCGAGGACTTCCCTGATGATTTCGCCGGACTGTTCGATACCGCTATCAGAGCCAGATTCACACCGGCGATGCGTCAGGTACTGGAGTCTCAACTTACCGACCAGATAAACAGCCATAACCGGTCAGGTGGCGGCGCCAAGTCGGTTCTGGTCAATCCGTATGTTGCTCGTCGGAATCTGAGACGGGCCGGGTGGTTTGGATACAGCAGCGGGAGTTTGTTCTGATGGACGCCCACGAATATCAATGCCCCGAGTGCGGCTACCAGAGGTCGTCTTTCGCTGATGCCTGGCAGACTGTCAACTGTGATGAATGCGGCGCCCCCATGAAGCGGGGAGTTTTCGTTCCACCCGTTTATCGGGTTTACGTCCCAGGCCGTGGACGAAACTCTTATCGGTCCCTTCCGGACAGAAAGGTTGACCGGGCGCCGGGAATAGCCCGGCAAGTAATGGACGAAGCTCATCGGGAACGTGAGGTTATGAAAAAATGCGGACGATACGAACGATTGTATCAGTAGTCCTATCGCTGCTGTTGCTGCCGGTTCTGGCCGTGGGGCAAACAAGCCCTCGACTTGACTCGATGACGGTCGCGGCGCTGAACCAGCTGGGGATCAAACCAACAGGCACCGATCTGGTGACGCTGGCCAAGGTTTATGAGTTCGTGAATGTCGCGATCGAGGACGTTTCCACTTCCTGGCCGGCTATTGAAAAGGTCGACACCGTTGTTGCGCGGGATTCGGTTGAAAGCGCCGTCCTGCCCTCCGATTTCGTGTCGATTTACAGCTGCGACTGGATTCTTGGGGACAGCATTCGCATTCCACTTGAGTACGTCCCACGTGATAGTCTATCACATTTACTGTCGAACGCCGAAACGGCTATGGCTGAACCTGCAAAAATCATCAAGGGTGAGGAAAAATTCTACTACTCGACCTTCGCCGGCGGGCTGTACACCTGCCCGAAAGTCTGGCATGACTCCAGCCTTGGAGGGTCGATCTCGCTGTTTGTCTGCTACTACGCCAGGGGCGCGAAGTTGACCGCTGTGGGCGACACTACGACGGTTCTGAGCAAATACCGGCGATATATCCGGTGGCACGTGTGCGAACAAATAGATTTGCTCTGTGGCAGAGTTGATCGAGCTGCGTACTGGCGGGGCCTGTACACGGCGGGTCTGCCGCCACAAATGCGAGAGATTGAGGGAAAGAAGTAAGTAGTGAAGTACCTGTCTCTGTTGATAGTACCCTTCGTCCTGCTCGCGGCCGTGAGGGGGGCGGCCGTCGAGCGAGAATCCGCAACCGGCTTAACCGGCGTGAATATAGTTGCGTCCGATTTGGCGATCAGAAAGAATGAGGCCAGGACTTGCAACAACTTGGATTTGTCCAGGGTACGGATCGGTTCGGCCAGTTTGCGTGAGGGGTTCGACAGCATATCAGCTCTGTCCGGAATGGATTCGTGTCTTGATTTTACCGCGGCATACTATAAAGATGGGACCCAGGAACTTCTCTCGGTTTTCGATAGTACAGGCGTCGGGTACGGAGGTTTGTACGTTTCGCCGTCCGGCGACGATCAGTTTTCTGGGAGTAATCTCTACACCCTTACGATTTCGGAGGCGACTCGCCCCTACACTTACGTCGACAGCATTTTCGTCGGCTCTGATACGATTGTGGATACCTTCAGGGCCATAGATTCGGAAGACGGCTTGTACGCGATTTACAGAAATCTGCGCGACAGCCTCAATGCTAACGCGACCTTCCTGCAGTATTTCACGGCGACGGCTGTGCCCCTCAAAGTCAAGGAGGAAATGGCCGGGCTGACAGTTACTTTCGCCACCGATACCACCCAATCTTTGGATACCGCTGTTTTGAATATCGAATCACTCTGGATGCCGTTTTCTGTCCAGCGGCGCCCGTGGTTCGCTCAGTTCAACGATCAGATATTTGTTGTGAATGGGGCGCAGAAAGGGGTGGCCTACAACCGACAATTAGCCCGCTCCTATCCTCCGAATGCTTTGGGAGAGCCTACCCTTACACCGTTGGACAACGACGGCGGACCCAACGGGGAGTATCGCTACGCTTTTCGGTCGGCTCCAACGGAGGATGCCGATTCATTGGGGCGCATAGGCTTCGTCTCAGATCCGGTCCGAGTGGAGAATGGACAAGTCCTGATCAAAGATTTCACCTGGATGCCGGGTGATTCGGTGACTCCGGCGCCGGATAGCATTTGGATCGTTGGCTACCGGACAAAAGCCAATCCTGGAAGGTTGGACAAGTCGGATTACGCCTTCAGCATCGGAACCGTGGCGTTGGCTTCAAGCGCATCGGGTCTGGGTTCGATCAAATTTATAGACAGCCTTTCTGACGCTGACTTATCGGCCGCGGATAGCGTGCCCCTACTTCAACCAGAGACATACACAGGCTTGGATGATACCGGGGTGTTGGTCCAGTCATACGGTGCTCCAAGTTATGACTCTGCGCTTTCATTTATGTCTTATGATAGCGCCGATGCCGACGCTGAGTGGGGCATTTTCTACGGTATCCCAGAGCAGAATGATACGGGGGCGGTGATGTACGCCGTCACCGTGATGGACACTGTGTTCGGCGTAGAATCCGGGTTATCGGCTGGACTGGCGGTATACGTGGACGCCGATTCGGCGGTTGGAAACAAGTTGAAACCGAAAGGTTACTCGATCACCGTGCCGAATATCCCCTATGGCGATAGCGGGTTGGTGGTGAACGTCTATCGGGCGCACATACTGCAGGTAACCTACGACAGCAACTTTACGCCGCTTGATACGTTCCTGACTCGACTTCACAATTTCTTCTATAAGGGCGATGTCAAGTGGGTCCTCCCGTTGGGAATCGATACCGTAGTGGTCTCAGAGTTTCGGTTGGTTGAGCAACTAAAACAAGGGCAAACGACGCTGGTCGACAGCATCAATTGGGACTCGCTGCAGAGCAAACGGATCTACCGTGATGCCGTGCCGCCTATATTCTCTGGTATTCTATCCTACGATAATCTGCTCGTCGGTTGGGACGGTTCGACTGTGGCTTGGTCGGATTTGGATTCTGGCGGTGTGTTTGGCGTCTTTAATCGCAAGGAAATCAATCCGGACGATGGCGATCAGATAAACGTGTGCTACGGCGGGCGGTATTTTCACGTATACAAAAACTACTCCAACTACATTCTGTACAACGATTTTGCGGACGTGCAGAAGGTTGGTGATTGGGGCTGTATCGCCCCGAAATCCTTTGCTGCCGGCTCCAACGGTCGGTTTTACCTCTCCGCCGAGGGGGTAGTCTTCGAGACAGACGGCAAACAGCTTGAGCGCACCGTCGAGGAAGGTCTGATCTCCAAGAAGCTGAAAGGCTTCACGTACTATTCCTTCGACGTCCGACGCAAAGCTGTCGGACGATGGTTGCCAGAGGAACAAAAGTACCTGATCTCCTTTCATGGGTCGGATTGGGATACCACCTGGGTCTACGACAAAGCGGCCGCCGACGCTTTTGGTGAGGAAGTCTGGTACTCTTGGACCGGTCTAACCTTTGCCGCCGGCACGCTCTACGGCACCGAGACGACGACCGACTTTGTGCCGGGGACCGATTTCTACTTCACAAAGCCAGGAGAAAGCAAACTCTACAAGTACGGCGGTGTGACGACGGATCCCGACACGACAGCGGTGCAGTTTGAATATCGGACTGGTCCCTGGCTTGTTGACTATCCGTACAAGGCCAGGGTAGGGGCTTTAGGAATCAGGGCCAGTGACGCTCCGGATAGCGAGCAGGTATCCATTGAATTGCTGGGCGAGACGGGGAGTTTGTTGGCGGACACGATCAACGTCACTGATTTGGACGAGGTGTATCAGTTTAAGCAGTTAGAGGCGGCGGCTCCGGCGCTGGAGCATCATCTTCGACTATTCAATCAGCCGGGGCTGGCGCCGTTCGTCTATATGACCATAGACGCGATCGACGTCTACTTCGAGCCCAGGACTGAGCCTTTACTTCTGAGATAGGCAGGTGAGATTATGAACGAATTTCGGATGGGACGATACGCGCCGTACCTCAGCGGCTACCAGGCCGGGGGAAAACAGGGTGGTGGGATAAACTACAATCCCTTCTGGCAGGCCCAGGCGTTGCAAGCGGGCGGTGACATTGTGGGCGGTCTAGGGGATGCGCTGTTCAAGTCTGGGGCCGAAAAAGACGCCGAGTGGGGCCGTAATCAACTGAAAGGTATGTTCGGGAAGCCCGTATTCGATCCCCGGGCGCTTGCAACGACTCGCGAGAACGCCTTCCGGGCCGCAATCAAGCCGATCGCACACCAGGCCGATCAGCGGTTTGGTCTGGACGACGCTCGGGCCTACAACGAAATCATGTGGCAGTACGGCAACCTGAAAGGAAACTGGCTGGCGGATATGATCGCCCGAGAGGGCCAGCTTCGCCGAGGTTACGATACTCAGATTGCCGGTGCCTTGGCGGGAGGAGGTTGATGCAATGCCGTATGAAATGACACCAGGCCGGGCAATCTTTGGCGGAATCGGCAGGGGTATGAGCCGTGCCGGCGCCGGACTGATCGGCTACGCCGAAAACCAACGTGACTACCGGGACAGACTCGAACGGGAGAAAAAGGACGAGGCTTACCGTCAGAACATGTTGGGACTGAGCCGAGACCGTTTCGGGCTGGCCAACAAGCAGTTCCAGCAGGGAGTGCAGGAATCGGCGCTGGACCGTGCCTATCGTGAAAAGCAGGACGCTTTGAATCGGGCGTTCAAACGGGACGTCTTCGAATACGGCAAAGAGCGGGACAATATCGGCGATCTTTTCAGGAGCGCCACGTTCACGGCCGGACGAGAGGATGCGGGCCGGAATTATAATCTGGGGCTGCGTCAAGAAAACCGTCTTGAAAGAAATAGCTCCGGCGTCAATGCCAGTGGTTATCCGTCTGGCGTCTCCGGAGCTTTTGCCCGGGCGATTCTTGAAGGGTACGGCCAGGGTATCGGTGATTGGGTAAGTGACCCTGAGACTCATCTTATGCAGTTCAGGCCGCGTTCCTGGTCGAGCACGGACGTCCAGGGAGCTCAGCAGTTACTGGACCAGGCATTCAACACGCAGGGTTTTGGCAGACGATCTTCTGCCAGTTACAATCTGGGACCTGCTATAAGCGGACCCGAGCAGGCAGGTCTAACGCCGTTACCATACGATGGCTCAATAAGTGAAGACGACTATCAGGACTATCTCGACCTTTGGCATCAGGAGCATGGTGGTAGATAATGCCGTCTCTTGCTGAAGAATATGCCCGCCTGAAGAACAGGCAGCAGAGCCCGCTGCAGCAACAGCTCGCGCAATTGCGATCAAGGCGGGCCGTGGTGGATCGGGCCGATCGTGGATTGCTGGGCGACATCTGGCATGATATTGGGCCTGACGTGAAGGGCTTGGCGAATCTTGTCAGTAGCCCGATACCCGGTGTCCCGACAAGCCGGGAAGGCGTTTCTCTGGTCGAACGGACGGTGGAGCCGCTGAACGCAGCCAGAAAGTACGTTGCTGAGGGCGGTAGAGACGTGCTGCGGGCCGGGCATAGTCTCATGCAGGGGCTGGAGAAGGTTACTGGTGTTGAACCGCCTCCGTACCCAGAAGAAGCCGCCGTTTATTCTGGGTTCAACATGCGCGGCAGACCCTACTACTTCGTCCCGAACAAGCCAGCCCATGATCTATTCCGGGCTCAAGGCGCCATGAGATCGACGCCCTACACTCCACTCGGGGGAGAGGTTTTGCAGGGGACGATGGCGGCTGCTCGGACCGTGGGACGCGGTGCGATCGGCATCGCAACCTTCTTACCTGGGCTTCTGCAATATCTGGACCCGCAAGAGGGGCAGGCGCCGACAGACGAGCTGACGGGTTTGGCTGATATGGCAAAGAGCGGTCTTGTTGGGGCAGACTATCGTATTCAGAGGCTGTTCGGGGTCGAGGATCCCTCCGGGAATATCGATCCGAATAATCCATTCGCCAGGGCTTTAGGGATCGACCAGCAGGAGTATCGGAAGTACGCCAATATGGGCGTGTCGGAAGCGCCTGAGAGCGTACCGATAACTGCCTTGCTTGGCAAGGGCGCCTTTGAGGGCGGCAAACGCGTGATGAGCCGGCGACCGCCGACCGGGCCGGTTGCATTCGATCCAAACCGGCATCTGACTATGGCCGATTTGGAACAACCGCGGCCTCCGGCTATCGAGAATCGATCACAGGCACCGTTGCAGATTGGTCAGGAGCGGGGTTTCACAATGCGTGACCCCAATATAGGAGACGCGTCCAAAGACACCTTCAGGCGGCCTCAAATTGGAAATAGATACCAAGCATCGCCTCAACTTGAGTGGGGGGGTGGTTTCACGTTCCGCGATCGGCGTCCAGGAGAAGTGTTTCCTTTCGAGCGTCCGCTTCTGCCAGAGGGCGAGACCAGATATGGCGAAGGATTCTCGATGGTACCGGGTACGGCCCGCTCGGCCACTGTGGGCAGAACGGTGGCTCAGGAGCGTGGATCTCGAGAGTTCCGGCCTGGTGGCAGGGCTGCTCGGGAAGGTGAGGTTCATTATCGCCTGAAGGAGGCACACCGTGCGGACATAGAAGCAATCAAGTCGGCGACTGAAAACATCGACCGGGTTGTCACGGAGAATGCCAAGACCGAAGAAGTTGTTGGCGGCACCTACGGGATGGTGGATGTCGAAATGCCGGGCGGACAGAGAATACCCGGCAAGTACATGTGGACAACCGAGCCTTGGCTGGCCGGTAAGAATTTCAATATGAAGCAGCTTCGCGCGGCTGCTGAAAGAGCCTTGGCTGGTGAGCCTTTAACACAAATGCAACGGGGCGAGTTGAATCGTGCCTATGAAAGCCTTACGAGGTTTAAGCAAGAGCAATTCAAAAGCCAGCCGAAAATAGTTAGCGATTTGGGTTTGAAGACCGGCGACGAATTGAAAATCCGCGGTGACTGGCATCGGGTGACTGAGAATGAAGAAGGCACCTTGACTATCAAAGACGGTCAGACATACGAGGTCGATGTTTTTGATAGAATCCCTGTTGATCTAAATGCTCGGGAGCAACCGATAATCCGCCGGAACGTGCCGGAGCCGGAGTCGCACGTACCTGGAATTGGCGTGACGCGTGACCCGCTGGACAGCTATTATGATTATCTCGATGTGGGGGAACGCCGCTATTCGAAGATGAAGAAGCAAGAGCCTGCGCCCGAAAGTGCCGCGCTCGATGAAGTCGAGGCGGTTAATCCCTTTGCGCGTGAGCTTCCGGCTGAACCGGCGTCGGGTGTCGGTCTGCCTCGTCCGCAACGATATGAGCAGTTGAAAGGCGAAGGTTACAACGAGCGGGAGATAGACCAGATATTGGAGCTGGAGGGCGACGCGACGTTTCTCTCGAATTATTATCCGGGGCAAGCGGCGAAAGATTTTAGGGCTTCCACGGACCGCGCATTCAGGACCGAACAGACACCGGCCGGGGATCAGTTCACGTTTGCGCCCCAGAGGGAGTTGCCTCGGGGTAAGATCAGACAGGCAGGGCGCAAGACGAGGAATGTGATTAACCAGGCGGACGCGTTCAATCCGGACAAGGTGAAGGTGGGGAATCTGCCACAGGATCAGGTTGACATATTCGTTGCTCCTAAGAAAGAGGGAGTGGTTCCTGAACCTGCGAAGGAAACGCCGAAATTGTCAATCGAAGCCAGCGGAGTTGCGCCAGAGAGGGCCGCGGTGATTGATCGCATCCTTGAGGCTGCCAAAGACCCTAAACTTGAAATCGTTCCCTCCCGTAGTTTCCCGGGCAAAGGCTATGTTCTGCAGAGACCAGACGGTACTACTGGTGGCCAGTTGAAGCCGACAAGGGAGGCTTGGGAGCGGCAGTTGGCCGAAAATCAGGCCGCCAAGGACGCGAGTTTCCGAGCCGAGTTGGAAAAGATGTCTGACGACCGGTTGAAGGCTCAGGCGGAGTATTGGCTGAAGGAAGGTGCCTACGAGTATTTTCCGAAGACGATGGGACAGCGAGCGATGGACGTCGTGCGCTCGACTGGCGATAATATCAAGCCCCAGAGTGCCAAGAAAGTTACCGACCGCAACGGCTTCTCCATTTTCAAGGTAAAGACCTTCGAGA
>Ga0272444_10001206_pt1 | contig 25359 bp, 18 predicted proteins | sample SSMForm13_FD_201033 | JGI IMG/M metagenome (GOLD analysis project Ga0272444, IMG submission 201033) | Marine sediment archaeal communities from Little Sippewissett salt marsh, Falmouth, MA, United States - SSM-Form-13 | ecosystem: Environmental > Aquatic > Marine > Wetlands > Sediment ...
TGTATCGAGACGCCATCCGCCTGGATGTCCATGTTCGGATCGGCCAGTGGAAAGCTGGCCTGGGTAAGGGCATCCACACCCTTGATTACAGTCACGTCCGGGCCACCGGACGAGGCCAGCTCCAGGCTGTCGGTCGTGATCACCAGGTCCTCAACGTACGTGCCCGGGCCGACGAGAACCGTGTCGCCAACTGAGGCTGCGTCTATGGCTTCCTGGATCGAGTCGTATGGATGGTCCTCAGTACCGTCTTCCAACGGGTCCGTCACGGCGGAAACGTGGACTGTGGACAGCAGAAGGCGGCACTCGAGTTGCTCAAGCAAAGGGGAAATTGCCGAACCGTCCGTCTGCAGGCGATGGATTGAAAGTAGCGATTCGCTGTGGTGGCGACGGCGGGCTGTGTTCATCGGCGTTCTCCCGGCAGCCTGGTCTGGAGGGCAAGCGGAGCATACTACGTGTCGGCGGGGCTTCACCTCACACTGACTGCGAGGGTGGATTCTAAGAGATTCCCCGGCCGGTCGGCCAGCTAAAGTCCGCCCGAGCCCGATGCCTTCATTGCGGACCCGTTAGTCCAGACCGCCCTTGAGCGGGCCTTTGCGCTTCCGGGGCGAGGGCTTGTCTTCAGTTTGCCCCCCTCCCGGACCGGTGTAATCGGGCGAGGCGGCAAGCTGCTTGATGGACAGTGAAATCCGCCTGGCGTCCTCATCTACGCTTATCACCTTGGCCTGTATGGATTCTCCCTCGCTGACGACCTGCCCCGCTGAGCGAATGAATCCCTGGCCGATTTCGCTGATGTGAACGAGCCCCTCAACACCCGGGGCAAGCTCTACGAACGCCCCGAAGTCGGCGATTCTGCTCACCCTGCCTTCCACGACCTCACCTTGCGACCAGCGAACGGACGCGCCCACCCACGGGTCGTCGCCGGCGCCTTTGAGCGACAGGCTGATTCTCCTTTCCGCCTCGCTTACCGTCATCACGCGCACCTTGACGGTATCTCCCTCACCAAGAAGCTCACGGGGGTGGTGGACCCTCCGCTCGTAACTTAACTCGCTGATCGGAACGAGACCGTCCACTCCGGGCTCCAGCTGCACGAACGCTCCGAACGGCTCAAGGCGCACCACGCGCCCGGTGACTATGTCATCCACCGGCCACTTCGTCTCGGCGTCCGTCCAGGGGTCGGGTTTGGCCTGCTTGAGCCCAAGCGACAGCCTGCGATCATCGGGATCGATCTTCAGGACAACTACCTCGACCTGGTCTCCCTCGGATACGACATCCTCGGGCTTGTTGACCCTAGCGTAGCTCATATCGCTGACATGCAACAGCCCGTCCACCCCGCCGATATCGACGAACGCCCCGTAAGGCATGATAGACCTGACTACTCCGGAAACGGTCTGACCAGGCTGGAGCGTCTCGAAGAGCTTCTCGGCCTCTCGCGCAGCCTCGGCATCGAGAAAATCCCTGCGCGAGACAACCAGCTTGCCCTCTCGCCTGTTAACCTCCACCACGACGCACTTGAGCTTCTGGTTGACGTACCCGTCGATTTCCTCGACGCGGAACCGCTCGATCTGGCTGATCGGCATGAAGGCCTCTATGTGGTTTATGACCAGTTCCAGCCCGCCCTTGTTGTGCCCTGTTACTCTCCCCTCGACAACCATGCCTTCCTCGAGAGTTTCCCAAGTCGCGGCAAGGACCGCGCCCTTGCGGGACAGAATCAGCAGCCCGTCTCTCTGGTCGTACCCCTCGATAGTGAACTCGACGAGTTGGCCGACCTCAGGCAGCGGGTCGTCTTCATACTGGGTCGCGGGAAGAATGCCCTGCCTCTTTCCCCCAAGCTCGACAAAGATATCGTCTTTCTCGATGGCGATCACTCGCCCTCGCTGGAGTCCTTCGGGCGTTTCCTGAGCAGCCTCGGAAGAATCGTCCAGCCCGGCCTCTAGAAGGCTCTCCACAGACATGTCACCCAGCGCTTCATCCAGTTCACTCTGAAGCTGCCTGTCCAGCTTCTCGGCGGGCCTGAACTTCTTGTCGTCCTTACTCTTCTGGATTCTGTCTTTATCCGGCATGTGTCCCTCGGGTAATGTCTCGCCGCAGGTTTGAAAGCGGCGGGTATCATATCATACCAGCCCATAGGAGGTAAGAACGCCCTGACCTGTAAGCTCGGTCATCTCTGGAGGCTCTTGAGCCTGTAAAACTCGCCTCGGGCATCCATAAGTTCCTGATGGGAACCTATTTCCCTCAGGCGACCGTCCTTCAGCACGATGATCCGATTGCATTTGCGGATGGTCGACAGCCTATGGGCGACCACGAACGTGGTCCGCCCGCTGATCATTCGCTCTATGGCCTCCTGAACCTGCGACTCGGCAACTACGTCCAGGGCGGAGGTGGCCTCGTCAAATATTATGACGCTCGGGTCGCGTATGACCGCCCTGGCTATGGCAATTCTCTGCCTCTGCCCTCCGGAGAGCTTGACTCCCCTCTCGCCGATTGTCGTATCAAGGCGGTCGGGCATCTCGCATACGAAGTCGGCAGCGTTGGCCGTTGCCAGTGCTTGCCATATCTGCTCGTCGCTGATACCAGCCAACCCGTAGGCAATGTTCTCGCGGATCGAGCCTGAAAACAAAGCCGTGCTCTGCGGGACGACGGCAAGGCGTTTTCTGTATGTGCGCAGATCTATAGTCTGCATGTCCCTGCCGTCCAGGAGCACCCGTCCCGATGTCGGCCTGTAGAAACCGATGATTAGGTTCATCAATGTGCTCTTTCCCGCTCCGGACTCCCCGACAACGGCAAGAGATTCCGAGGTCCCTACCTTCAGGTTGAAACCTTCCAGGGCAGGACGAGACCCACCGTTGTAGCTGAAGGTCACGTCCTGGAATTCGAAGCTTCCTTCGACGCGGTCGGCGGTTTCCTTTCCTTCGTTCAGCTCGATGTCCGGACACTCCATGACCTCGCCTATCGAATGCAGCGATTCCATACCGGTGAGTATGCGCGGGTAGGTCTGGAGCAACCTGCCGACCGAGCCAAGTATCATCTGGAACATCGCCAGAAGGGTCACCATGTCCCCGGCCTTCATATATCCCCTGTAGGTCATGTATCCAAGCACGCCCAGGCAGGTCAGCCGGCTTGTCATGAACACCGTGAAGGAAGTCACCGAGAACCAGGCGTTGGTCATATCCAGCTGGAAGCCTCTCCGACGGACGTCTTCAAGCTTGTCATCGACGCGTCTGACCTCTCCTTCCTCCACTCCGTGAGCGCGCGCGATCGGGACCATGGACAACACCTCCGAGACGGTTCCCGACATCTCCTCGACCTTCGTGCGAAACTCCCTGTTCTGTCGCTCCATCCGTGTCCGGAAGAACCTCATCAAAGCGATGGTGATCGGACAGGCGACAATGAAGAACAAGGCGGCAGTAGGAGATTTGCGGAGCGAGGTGCCCATGGCGATGCCCAAGGCAAGCACACCCTCGAACAGGGAATAGACGAGCATGTCCAGCAGATCGCGGATAACCTCGACGTCCCTGAGGATCTTCGCGTGCAGGCGCCCCGACTGGGTGTCGTCATGGAAGGATATCGAAAGCTCCTGGATCCGCCGCACCAGCGAACTTCTCAGCCGGGCCTCAAGGTTGCGCCTTGACTTGCTGAACAAGGCTGTGAAGACCATATGCAGCGGGGGGTTGGCCAGATGAAGCCCTGCCGTGATCGCGATGACCATCCAGAGTTGCCACAACTGATGATCCGCCGGGTAACCAACGATGTTGATCGCCCAACCGAAGAAAATCGCGAAGGTCAACCCGGGCAGTCTCTTGCAGGCAAACATTACAAGCGAGAGCATGAACCGACAGCGGTCTCCCTCCATGAGACCCCAGAGCGTCCCCAGCGCGGACCTTCCGGAGTACTTGCGCTCCAAAGGCGATTTTGTGCGGCCGACCATGAACTACTGCTTCCAACCGGCAAACAGGGCTATCGCAAACGGGGCATTCTACCGCCGAAACTGCCGAATGCACGGGGTTTCTGGCTTATTCGCCATTGGCGAGGCAGAAATCCACCAATTTTGCCACAGTGGTCTGTGCGAGGCACATTCGCGTATCCGCGCCGCCGTAATAGACGTTCAGCGTGCCGTCGGGCATCTCGACCGCCCCCGAGGTGAAGACCACGTTTGGCACCTGTCCGACGCATTCGTAATCGGCCTGGGGAGCGAGGATGAAATGCTTCGGTGCGGCTATGACCTTCGAGGGGTCCTCTAGGTCGAGAAGCATCGCACCGAGATGGTAGTTCAGAGTGGAGCAGTTTGTGCTGCAGGCGTGGTATATCTCAAGCCAGCCCTGATCGGTCTTGATCGGTATGGCGCCTGCCCCGCTTTTGGCGCTGGACCAGTAGGTATTGGGCATGTTGAGAGGCATTGCCTTTCCCCAGAACTCCAGGTCGGGCGAGTAGCTGATCCAGATTCCCATTCCGCTTCGGCCGCTTCCGACCAGCGGGCGCTCCAGGCGTGCGTAAAGGCCGCCGATCTTCTCGGGAAACAGCACCGCGTTTCTGTTGGAGGGAACCGAAATGCGATCCAGCGGCGTGAACTGCACGAAGTCCTTCGTCCATGCCATTCCGATACAGCAACCGTGCTTGCCCAGCCAGGCCGCATGGCAGACGTAATACCTGTCGTCAATCCGCGTGATCCGCATGTCGAACCGGTGAGATGCTCCGAAGCGCTCTTCCGTCTCACAAAGCGGGTAGTCGATCGGCTCGGAGCTTACCTCGAAGTTCACTCCGTCGGAGCTGGTGGCGACAAAGAAGTCGCTGTTCATCGCGAAGTCTTCCACGCGTAGAAGCAGCAGCACCTTGCCGTCGTACATCGTCGCCCCGGCATTGAAGACCGAGTAACACGGGAAAGGCATGTCTTCCGGGGTAATGATCGGGTTCGCCTCGTGGCGAGTCAGGGGAGAACTCAAGTACTTCGCCGCACACATGGAGACTTCCTTTCGTATCGGTCTTCGCAGCGGGCGCTTCCCGCCTCGCGTGAAGTCTACTCGGTCGCCTTGATGACTACGAGCGTTATGTCGTCAATCTGTGGGCGATCTGCGCGAAACTTTTTTACCGCCTCGACGACTGCTTGGCAAATCTCCTCGGCCCCGTCGCCTGCCTTTCCGGAAAGGACCTCCCTGAGGCGGACCTTGCCGAACAGCTTCCCGGAGCTGTCCGCAGCTTCCCATATTCCGTCCGTGCCGACGACGATGATGTCTCCGGAAGCCATCTCGATGGGTCCGGCCTGACCAAACGGCGCGTCTTCCAGGATACCCAGCGGAATTCCGGCAGGGTTCGTCAGTTCCTCGATGGTTCCGTTGGCTTTGCGCAGCCAGATCGCCGGATCGTGCCCTCCCGAAGCCCAGCGGAGCGTCCTGGGCTCAGCATCGAGCAAGCCGTAAAAGAGCGTCATGAACCTCCCTTCGCTCGTATCGCGCACCAGCGAGGCGTTGACCCGTTCGAACAGCGCATCCAGCGCCTCTCCGTGATTTGGCACTTGGCTGCGAAGCGCACTTCGTGCCGAGGCCATCAGGAGAGCGGCGCCGATCCCGTGCCCGGTTACGTCTCCCAAGGCAACCGCGACCTTGCCCGGACCCAGATCCGCAAGCTCTATGAAGTCGTAGTAGTCCCCGCCGGTTTCGTCGCAGGGGATGTTCAGACCGGCGATGTCAAACCCGGGAAGCTTCGGGGCCTGGCCCGGAAGCAAATGCTGCTGGACCTGACGAGCAAGCTCCAACGAGCGCTTCATTTTCTCGCGTTCTGCCAGCTTGGGACCCATGTCGTTGAAGGCGGCGGCAAGGTCCTGAAGCTCGTCTCCGGTGCGGATATCGACCTTCGCGTCGTAGTTGCCCCTGGCCAGATCTCCGGCTGCGCTTGCAAGTTTGCGTATCGGCCTGGTGAGGCAGCGCGAGTTGACAACGGCAACTGCTGCCGCGGCGATGAGTATCACCGCGATTATCGCTCCGGCGGCGGCAAGACCTTGAGTAATCCGAGCGAGTATGAGTTGTTCGGTCTCAGCGGCCTGGGCAATCACTGTCTCGTAACCAACGATCATCACCGAAATCGGAGCGCCCTTGCGCCACGCGCTATACGCCCAGATGCAGTCTTCACCGCGGTAATCCATTCGTCGCACGGCCGCGATGCCCGCCCCGATGTCTCGCCTCATCGCCTCGAGCTGCTCGTTGTCCGCGGATACGAGGGCCTCGAACTCAATCGCAGTCTGCCAGTCGCCGGACCGACCCAGGTAGCTCTGTTGGGCGACTACCATCAGTTCGCCCAGCTCACCGTCGGCCGTAATCTCCGGCTGAACTTGCATGACGATTGTCGAATCGCGCCACTGGTCGGGCAAATGCGTCGCCTCCAGAATGCTCGCAGCATGAATGTCTATTGCCGTCACACCGGCGAATCTGCCGTCCGGATACCTGACCGGCATGGACGCGGTCACGCTAACTTTCCTGGTCGAAACGTCCGGGAAGATGCTCCATACGAGCTCGCCCGACTGCCTGGCCATTCTGTACCACTCGCGCGTGCGCGGGTCGTACTCAGCCGGGTATCCGCCGTGCCCGGGATAGCTGGTATGAAGCCCCGCCTCCAATGCGGTGTAGAGCCACACCATCAGTTCCGGGCTCGATTCGTACAGTTGCCTGTAAACACCCGCCATGGTCGAGAGCCGGGCAGTCTCGGCAACCAGGCTCTCCCTGTCCACTCCGCGCATAACGAAGAAAACCTGTTGGCTGAAAGAGACGGGCACTTTCCGGTCTGAGTTTTCTATCGCCCTGGAGTAACGCTGCGTCAGTTCCATGTCCTCCGGGGCGGTTTCGGGCATCTGGTAGTCTTGGCACCAGTAGATCCGCTCCGGTTCGGGCGGATCGCCGGCAAGGCGAAGCTCAACTTCCCTCGCCTGGCGTGCAAGGGCCAACTCGATCACTGCCTTGTCTCTTCCGACCGTACTGCTGAACACATCCACCAGCGTCTGGAGATATATCTTCGCGTCTTCTTCCAGCATGCTTCGCGTTCGGGCGGCGACGTCCGTTCCGGTGATTGACATGGACCGGCGATATGAGATTGATATCGCCAAGGCTGGAACCAGCGCAGTGGCTAGCAGGAGTATCAGACGCTTCTGTCGGATCTTCATCGGTCAGCTCCCTGTCGAACCTGTGCGCGTCGCGGGGTCAGGCTTTCTTCGCCATGGAAACAATCAGGTTCAGATCGAGCAGGCCCTTGGCGCCCCATCCCCGCCTTCCAGGCGGGATCTTCGGGCGGAACTTCTCATACAGCCCGTAGGCGACTTCGCCCAGGCGCTCGGTCTCGAAGGCCCCAGCTAACTCGACCATCGCCTGCCAGGCCGCTTCAAGATCATCACCGAATTTGCCGTCCAGGTACTTCCGTACGCTCGCCGGATCTATGGGCTTTTCCTTCACCACTGCCCGGATTCCGTCGGGCGTGTTCTTGGCGGGAAGCCCTCTTCCGCAAAGCTCGATCCAGAAATCCTCCCCCAGTCCGACCTTCTCGCCCTTCGCGCTTTCTCCGGTTTTCGGCGGTCCATAGATGCCAAGCATCCTTCCCTTTCTCTGGGCGTTGAGCCCCGCCAGGCACTTGCCAAGCGTCAATGCGGTTTCGGGCTCGTACCCAAGCCTCTCTGCAACGACCACGCCCCAAAGCGTTAGCACCGGCGCCCTGTTGACAGTGATCGCTTCAGCCATTGGCCAGGCTCCAGTTGCCCAATGTTACGCAGCGACGGTCGCCCCGGCAAGCGCCCCGCCTTGCCGGAGTGCTAGCCTTCGTGCGCTGCCGGCAGTCGGTTGCGTTCGTCGATGAATTTGAGTTGCTCATACAGCATCTCAACGCGCGGAAGCTCCACTCCCGCGCGCCTGGCCGTCCGGACCGGCTCACCGTAGATGGCCTCTACCTCCATCGCCCGGGCCGCTTCATGGTCGATCATCATGCTCGTGCGGTAAGGCGTCATCTTGTCGGTCAGTTCCATCCGGTTGCGGACGAACTCGGCCTCTATGGTCCTTCCCTGCGACTTCGCTCCGGCGGCAACCTCCCACATAAGCTCCTCCGCAAGCCGCCTTGTGTGCTCGTCGGCCATGATCTCGTCTATCATTGACCCGAGCACCACAGACAAGCCGTTGAAGGGCACGTTCCAGATCAGCTTCTGCCAGCGGGCAAGGACCAAATCCTCGGCCAATTCCACCTTGATTCCCGCAGCCGCCAGGTCACCCCCGACCCGGCGCATACGGTCGGTAATCCCCTTGGCCTTGCCGCCTGCCTCGTAATCGGCCAGCGTGACAAAACCATAATCGAGGTGCTGGATGCGTCCGGGTCCCGCCTTGTTCGAGCATATAAAGCACAGCCCGCTCATCACGCGGTCTGGCCCGACGATCGCTGCGGCCTGTTCGTCGATGCCCAGGCCATTCTGGAGCATCAACACCACTCCACCGTCACCGGCAGGCGTCGGCAGAAGCTCAGGCAGAAGGTGATTGTGCGTGCTTTTGATCGCGACGATCACTACGTCCACAGCAGGCATGTCGGCGGCGCTGCCGTAGGCATTGACTTCCGGTAACCGGAAGTCCCCTTCGGGGGATTCGACCTTCAGCCCGTTCTCGCGGACATGCTGGTAGTCGCTGTGAAGGAGGAAGTGCACCTCCGCCCCCGCCCGCGCCAGGCGCGCGCCGTAGAAGCCTCCGACCGCGCCAGTCCCGATAACCGCGTATCGCATGTTGGCCACAATGTGAGGTTAGCTACGGGAATTCGGCAAATCAACCGGCAAGTGCGCGACTGGCTGGTTCCAGAAACTGTTACGATCCCGCGTAGATTGCCTGGGCGAAGTTGACTCGTCGCATTGGCGGCTGGGTCGCGATTTCCTCAAAGTGGTGGGCTGCGAGTCCGGCGATGCGCCCGAAGACAAACAACGCCTTGGCAATCTGGGGCTTGATGCCCATGTCCGCTACGATCGCCCCGATCACGCCGTCAACGTTTATCGGAAGCGTCATTCCTCGCACTGCTGAGAACGCGTCGGTAACAAGCCTGGATATCGCAACGCAGTCGCCGGCAACGCCCGTCTGCGAAGACATGCGCCACAGGACGTCACGCCTAGGGTCGCGCGTGTGGACGCGGTGGCCGAGACCTTCGATCCGCGCGCCGGTGGCCGTGCGCTCGGCGATGAGTTTCTCTGTGGCCTCGCGCAGGGATAGCTTGCTCTTGGCGGCCAGCGCAGCGCACTGGCTGAAGAACGCGGCTGCCTTCTCGCCCGCCCCGCCGTGGACGTCCGTTATCGCGCTGATCCCGCTGGCGACGGCGACCTCGAAGCGGGCGCGGACCGTCGATGCCAAAATCGTCGCCTGGCAGCTCGGGGGCGTCACACCGTGATCGACCGAGGCGACCATCATCGCCTCGACCATCTTGACCTTCTTTCCGGAAAGCGACTTGTCGCCCGCGACGGCGCGTGCGGCCAGCGTGGCGAAGTCGGGATTGCGGACAACCGGCGATCTGAAGATCTTGCCGAAACAGGCGGCAGCCCTTCCCAGGCAGAAGGCGGTTCGCTCGAGCTCGCTTCCGACGAAGCTTCCCAGACGCGTGTCGGCAAGCAGCATTGCTGCGAGCTTCTTCGAGGCGTCGTCGGCGGCGCTGAATGCAACCTTCGGAAGGGGCTTGGTCGCAGCGGAAACGGCAAGGGTGTTCAGCTTGGCAAGAGCGGGCTTGCTCGGGAACTTGCCGGTAACAAGCAGGCCGGTCACTTCCAACAGAGACCGCTTTCCGATCAGCTTAGGCAGGGGCTTTCCGCGAACGGCAAGATCGTTCGGCGCCACTCGCGTTATGCTCGTCGGCCAGGTCGGCGCCGGCGGCGGCGCTTCCCAGACCTGCTTCATGCGGGCGTAATACCGCTCCGGTAGGAAGTACGTCTTGCCGCCGAGAGCCTTCTTGACCGCTCGTATAAGCCCGTGCTGGCTGTTGACGACGGTGACCCCGGCAGATTCCAGCGCTTTCTTCTTGGACTCGTAGGTGCCGTAATCGGCGCCCGGGGCGACTATTGCGCCGGCATGGCCCATGGTTTTGCCCTGTGGCGCACAGCGGCCGGAAATTAGCGCGACTATAGGCTTGGGGTAACGCTTCGGGTTGGCCTTGATGTCCTCGGCGAGCAGCTCTTCCTGACAGCCGCCAATCTCCCCCGCAACGACCAGCAGGTCCGTCTTCGGGTACTTGATCGCCAGCGGAACGACCTTGGGAAACGGGCTGCCTATGACGGAGTCTCCACCGACGCCGATGACGGCGTTCTGGGCGATACCCGCCGAGGCGAGCGCGTCGGACATGTGGTAGAGGATCGCCCCGCTTCGCGAGCAAATGGTAACACCGGATGAAGTGAACTTGCCTGGCTTGGGCTCGGCTGGGTAGAAAACGTCCGGAAGCATCCCAACCTTGACGTGCTCGGGCGGGAAGATAACTCCGGGCGTGTTGGGCCCGAGCAGGAGCGTCTTGTGCTTGCGTGCGGCGACGACGGTGCGCCTGACGTCGCGAACTGGCATGCCTTCGGAAATGAGCACGACCAGCGGAATTCCCGCCTCGATGGCCTCGACTGCTGCGTCGGCCGCTGTCGAGTAGTGTCTCCATATGCTCACTGCGGCGATATCCGGGTGGTCAACGAGCATGTCTGCGACGGTGTTATAGACGGGGATGTCCGTGTGGACCTTCGCCCCGCCTCGTCCGGGCGCGACGGCAGCGGTGACGGTCGTGCCGAAATCTCGCATGAGACCGGCGTGGCGAGTGCCCTGCCTGCCCAGGCCGATAACCGCGGTGTCTATCTTTCCGGTGGAGGCGATTCGCTTCGCCAGTTTCTTGCTCACCTTTCCGACCAGGTACGCCAGCATTCCGTCGGCGGCGGGAACGTATCCGTTGTCACTCATTTCGATCCCTTCTTCTTTCGGGCGAGGAAGTCTTCCAAAGCTTCCTTGATGACATCGGCCATGATCTTCCGGTTGCCGACGATCATCGACAGCGGCTCGAGCGCCTCAGGCGTTTGCTGCCGGGCCGACTCGAGGTAAGCGCGGGCGGACGGCAAATCGGTGCCGACCATCCTTCCGTAAACCGGAACGATCCGCTTCTTCTCGGCCCGCCTTTGGCGCAGGCAGTCGATCAGCCCGCGAATGAACACGTCGCAACTGGAGATCCCGCCGAAACGGGACGTGACGATCACGTCAACCAGAGGGTAATCCATCAGCAGGGAAAACATCTCGGCGACCCTCTGCCGGGGCGGTCCGCCGCCGGAGTCCATGAAGTTGACCGGCACGGCCTTTCCTTTGAAGAAGTCTTCCCCGATTCCGGTCGTCTCGTCGATGGAGAATATCCCGTATCCGGCGCCTCCGGGCACTAGGCCGACATAGATGCGTCCTGCCTTGCGTTTGGCGTCTTCGTCGAGCAGATCGACGTAGGGAAAGCCCTCGCCGGTGGCGACGGTCTCTCGCCTGGTCGGTTCGGCGACTTCGTGACGCTTTGCGGAGATGTTCAGCCTCTCAAGCAGCTTGCCCTGGCGGAAGAGGGCGTTATCGTCCAGGACCATCTTGGCGTCGGCAGCGACCGGGCCCTTCGCAGTTATCAGCAGCGGGTTGATCTCAACAACCTTGCAGTCGCAGGACTGATAGACGCCGTAGAGCTTCGACGCGACCTCGGCCAATTCGCCGGCGAGTTTACCGTCTATATCGGCATCGGCCGTCAGGAACCGCGCGATCTTCGTCGCGGCGGTCTTTGGCAGCTCGTCCGGGTTGTCGGGAAGCTCGATCCTGATAATCGCATCCGGCTGGGATGCGGCGACCTGCTCGATATCCACTCCGCCGGAGGCGCTGGCCATGATTACCGTATTCCCGGTGCCCGGGTTGCCCGTAACTCCGAGATAGCAGGCGGCTGTGTAATCGACGGCCTCTTCCAGAAGGCAACTCGCCACCGGATATCCGCCGATGCTCTGGCGGAGTATCTTCTTTGCCGCAGCGCCGGCCTGGGCCGGGCCGGAGACCTTCTTGATGCCCCCAGCCTTTCCGCGCCCTCCGACCAGCACCTGGGCCTTGACCATGACGGGGTATCGGGCCTTCGCCCTGGCGATCTGGGCAGCGGATTTGACCACGGCGAAGCTGCGAGGTGTGTTCAGCCCTGCCTCGGAAAGCACCTTTTTCGCCTCGAACTCATACAGCCTCATTTGCTTTTCTCCAGTTTGGCTCTCGCGTAAGGGAGCAGGCCTCCTGCCTGGCGGATGGCCAGTATCTCATCCGGCAGCGTCGGGAAATTGAACTGTCTTCCCGCGATGGCTATCCGTCCCGCGTTGACGTCCAGGGATATCTCCTCGCCATCGGTATAGGCATCGACGGCCTGGGCGCACTCGATCAGAAGCAGGCCCTGGTTGATCGCGGCGCGGTAGAAGATGCGGGCAAAGCTCTTTGCGATCACCGCTTCGATCCCGGCGGACTTGAGACCCACTACGGGCTGCTCGCGGGAGCTTCCACAGCCGAAGTTCTTACCCGCCAGGATGACATCTCCGGGCGCGACCTGACCGGCAAAGTTCTCGTCGAGGTCCTCAAGCAAGTGCGGGAGGATCTCCTCCGCCGTCGCGCAGGTATAGGTGTACTTTCCGGGGAAGAGCATATCCGTGTTGATGTCATCTCCGTACTTCCAGACCTTCATTGCTTGGGTCCTCCCGGCGGGGTCAAAGTTCGTTCCTCGGGTCGCTGATGCACCCGTGGAGCGCGGATGCGGCCACGGTGGCGGGGCTTGCCAGGAATATTTCGGCCTCCTTGCATCCCATCCTGCCCTTGAAGTTCCTGTTGGCGGTGGACAGGCATCTCTCGCCGGGCGCGAGCACGCCCAAGTGCGCTCCCAGGCAAGGCCCGCAACCTGTCGGAAGCAGCATCGCGCCCGCATCAATCAGAGTCTGGATCGTGCCGTCGGCCATCGCTTTGGCCAGTTCCTTGCGGGATGCGGGAAGGACGAGCAATCGCACCCCGCCTGCGATTGACTTGCCCTTCAGTATTTCCGCGGCAACGGCAAGGTCGCAGGCGCGGCCGTTCGTGCACGTTCCGAGCAGGCACTGGTCGATCTTCGTTTCTGCAAGGTCGGTCACCGGTGCGAGGTTATCGACCGTGTGAGGACAGGCCACGACGGGCTCGATCTCGGCAAGGTCGTATTCCAGGTGGCGAGAGTAGCCGGCGTCGGCGTCGGCCCAGACGGGCTCGCCACCATCAGCGCCCAACCCCGACAGGAACGTCTCCCCGACCGAGTCGATCGGGAAAACCGCCGTCTTCGCGCCCATCTCCACTCCCATGTTGGAGATCGTCAGGCGGTCGTCCATAGTCAAGGCGCCGACGTTTCCGTGGAACTCCACACTGCAATAAGTCGCACCGTCGGCGCCGATGTCACCGATGATCGAGAGCACCAGGTCCTTCGCCGAGACCGCCCTGCTCAACTCGCCGGCAAGCGTGACCTTGATGCTCTGCGGGACCTTCAGCCACATCTGGCCGGTCAGTATCAGCGCGGCCGCTTCGGTGCGGTCTATTCCCGTCGCGAACACGCCAAGCGCCCCGTATGTGCACGTGTGAGAGTCCGATCCGACTATCAGGCTGCCGGGTCTGGCAAGGCCTTGCTCGACGAGCACCTGGTGGCATATGCCCTCGCCAACGTCGAAAAAGTGTTCGATACCGTAGTCTTTCACGTACTTGCGGATGACCTTGTGGTTGTTGGCGGCAGTCTCGCTCGATGCTGGGACAACGTGATCGAGGACTATCACGTGCAGGTCCTTGCGGCAGAGGCCGAACCTGCCCAGTTCGTCGGAGATTTTGCCTATGATAGCGGCAGTGTTGTCGTGCGACAGCAGATGATCCGGGCTCACCGTGACTATCTGCCCCGGCTGAACCGCGTCCACGCCAGACTTGGCGGAGAGAATCTTCTCGGCGAAGGTGCTTGCCATGGTTTGCCTCTCTTAGACTTCCAGCAGCCCGCCCCGCATGTAGATGTCCATTTGTGTTTCGGAGAAGGCTCGCCCGTCCGCTGTCTTTCCCGACTCGCGAGTGATCTTACCGGTCGCCAGATCGACCTCAACCGCTTCGCCATCGGCGATGTCGCCCAAGGCCAAATCGGACGTCATGATTGCCAATGCGTTGTTGATGGCGTTTCGCTCGTATATGGCCCCGAAAGACTCGGCGATGATCAGCGCCACGCCCAGGCTCTTAAAGCAGTCCACCGCCTGCTGCCTACTCGATCCGCAACCGAAGTTCTTTCCGGTGACGACGATATCGCCCGCCGCGGCCTTGGATGCAAAATCCTCCCATCCGGGAAGGTTGTCGAAAGTGTACTGGCCCATCTCGGCTACGTCCGTGATGGTGAGGTAGCGATTGTGGTAGATCATGTCCGTGTCGATGTTGTCCTTGCGGATGACCCACACGCGGCCCGTGATGGTTTTTGGCTTTTCAGTTCGGTCAGGTTGGGGTTCAGTCCTGGTTTCCGGGGCGGGCGCTTCGGACCTGGTCCGGTCGAGCGCCTCGTCGGGTATCGCGCCTGCTTCGACTATGCTTCCAGCGACAGCCGAGGCCGCGGCGGTCGCCGGACTGGCCAGATAGACGCTACCCTTGCCCTGCTTTCCGGCGAAGTTGCGGTTGCCCGTGCTGACTGTAACCTCTTCCGGGCCATTCTGGCCGACCTGTCCGGCAGCGCATCCGGCGCATCCGGCGTTACTAATGAGCGCTCCTGCCGATTTGAACACATCGAACAGGCCCTCGGACATGCAGCGCCTCCAGATGGCATCGGTAGCCGGAACGACCTTCAGAACCACTCCGGGGGCGACCTTCTTTCCCTTGAGCACCTCGGCAGCGGCGGCAAGATCTTCCAGTCGCCCGTTAGTGCACGAGCCTATGAATACCGAATCGACCGGCGTTCCCGAAAGCTCCGCGACGGTCGTCACGTCCTCGGGATGCCCGGGCCTGGCCGCCAAGGGGCCTAGGCCTTCAACATCTATCTCGATCGTCTCGGCGTAGGATGCGTCCTCGTCGGCGTACTGCGGAGTGAACTCCGCGCCGGCATCGCGACAATAGCTTATGATCTCCTCGGAAGGCGCCAGCAACGCGATTATCCCGCCCATCTCGGTGGCCATCGAGGCCAACGTGATCCTGCCAGCCAGGCCCAGCGTTTCGACGGCTGGGCCCGTCATCTCGGCGGCACAGCCGAGAAGTCCGTTCGCCCCGACAGTCCTCAGGACCGCCAGCGCCATGTCCTTTGCCGTCGCTGCAGCAGACGGCGTGCCCTTGAAGACCACCCGCACGGATTGCGGAACGCGGAACCACACCCTTCCGCCCGCGAATGCCTGGGCGATGTCCACGTCGCCCATGCCCTGTCCGAAAGCTCCTATCGCGCCGAGTATGTTGGCGTGCGAGTCGGTGGAAACGAACGTCCCTCCTGGACCGACCAGCCCGTTGTCTATGGCAAGGTGCGTGCCGATTCCCCTGTCGATATCGAAAACTTTCATTCCCCGGCGCCTGGCGAACAGCCTGCACGCGTGCTGGTTCGCTGCGTATTTCTGGTCGGAACCGGTGGGGTTACAGTCGAAGGTGAAGAACGTCTTGTCCGGATCGGCAAGGGCCAGGCCGTGATCGCGGATGTTCTTGACGACGTTCGCCCCGCCAAAATCCCTGGCCACGCGAACGTCTATTTCCACGTCCACGATGTCGCCCGGGGACACGTCCTTCCCGGCGTGAGAACCGAGTATCTTCTCTACAAGCGTCTTTGCCATCAAATGCCGCCTCAGGAATCTTGCTGTCCGATCAGCGAATTCTTGGTCATCATCACCAGCGGGTTGAAGCTGGCGAAGTCGGCCTGGTGTATCAGCACTGTCTCAACAACCTGGGGCCTGCCTACTCCCTCGCTGGCGTGGCAGGCGATGGTGTTGATCATCTCGTCACTGAGCCCGCACTTTCCGGCAAGGATCGCGCCCGAAATCGGGTGGCGGGCGCAGTAGCCGTTGTGGCTGCGGACGGCGGAGCCGTCCGCGGTAAGCTCTATCTCCAACAGCTTACCCACGTCGTGCAGGAGCCCTCCGGCAATCAGGCGGTCCATGTCAATCTTGTAGGGCGGGTTGGCGTAGGTGTCCATCTGGCCACGAGCCAGGCCGATCGCGCCCTTGGTGACGGCGATGGTGTGCTCGATCAGATTGAGCCCGCGAGTTTCGGTAACCAGTGTGAAAGGCGCCTTTGTGAGCTGGTCCATCGACTCCCATCGGCCCTCTTCAATGCCCATCATCCACACGTCAACGACCTTCTCCGCCAGGGCCTTGTCGGCGATCATGCTCAGAAGCTCGGAGAAGGTCTCCTCGATTTCGGCTCGCTCTATCATTGCTGCCTCTTTCCTCTAGAGCTTGGATATGATGGCGTCGGTCATCTGCGGTGTGGACGCGGCGCCCTTTGACAGCGCCTCAGGCCCGCCGGAGATCCGCATCAAATCGTAGGTTCGCACCTTTGCTTCCCGCACGACCGCGGCAATGGCGTCCCGGATTCGCTTGGCCTTGTCCACTTCGCCGATGTGATCGAGCATCATACATGCCGAAAGAATCATCGCGATGGGGTTGACGATGGACGGGTCCAGATCGGCGTACTTCGGGGCGGAACCGTGGGTAGGCTCGAACACGGCGACTTCCTCTCCGATGTTCGCGCTGCAGGCGAACCCGAGCCCGCCGACCAGGCCGGCAAAGCCATCGGAGACGATATCTCCGAACATGTTCCCGGCCACGATCACACCGTAGTCTTCCGGGTTCTTGGTCAGCCACATCATCTGCGCGTCGATGTTCGTGTGCCAAAGCTCGATGCCGTCGTACTGCTCGGACAGCTTGCGGGCCTCTTCCTCCATCATCCCGGAGGTTTCGCGGATGACATTGGGCTTCTCGCAGATCGTCACGGACTTGTATCCGAACTTCTTGGCGTACTTGAAGGCCTCTTCCACGATCCGCCTGCATGCCCGGCGGGTGAAAATCCTGCAGGAGATGGCAAGGTCCTTGCTTTCGGTCGCTTTGTAGTTGGCCATTTTCGGATGCGTCTCCAGGGCCTTGCGAACATCGTCCGGAGGATCGGTCCATTCAACGCCACTGTAGAGGCCTTCGGTGTTCTGGCGGAAGATCACCGCGTCAACCTTCGGCTCCTGCACGCCGTCACCGGTGCGCTTGATGAAGTTCAGCGAGCATCCCGGGAAGGTCCTGCACGGGCGGACGCAGATGTCCAGGCCGAACAGTTGACGCATCCTGACTATCGGGCTGAAGTAGCTCAGGTTCTTCCCGGCCAGGTCCGCGGAAAGCTCCTTCTGCGCCTGGACGTTCGGTTTGGATGTAATCGCCCCGAAGAGTCCGAGCTTGTGCGTCTTAAGCAGCTCGATGGTTCGATCCGGAAGCGGATTGCCTTCTGTCTTCCAGAATTCCCAGCCGATGTCTCCGTGGACGTAGTCGGCCTGGAAACCCGCGGCTTCGAGGACGCGGACGGCTTCGGGAAGTACGGTGTTCCCGATGCCGTCACCGGGCATGGCTACGATCGTTTGCTTGGACATTTCGGGCGACTCCTGTTTGGGAAGGCGGCCTAGTTCGCTGCTGCGGAAACTGACTCGTCAAGAACCGCCAGGGCCGCGTCGGCCTGAGAGGCGGTCAGACACAATGGCGGGGCAAAACGTATGCTGTTGTCTCCGCAGCCCAGAACGAGCAGCCCGCGGAGGTAGCACTCGGTGACGATCTTGTCTCGCATCTTGGGGTCAGGTTTCAGGGACTCGCCGTCGGTGACGACTTCCGCGCAGAGCATCAGGCCCTTCCCGCGAACGTCTCCGATGACCTCGTGCTTGTCCTTGAGTTTTTCCAGCCCGCCCAGCATGTGCGCGCCGACCGTGGCTGCGTTTTCGATCAGCCCGCCTTCGAGCAGGTCCATCGTTGCCAGCGCGGCGGCGCAGCAGACCGGGTTACCTCCGAAGGTGGACGCGTGCGAGCCCGGCTGCCATGTCATCAACTCCTCGCGGGCGATCATCGCACCGAGAGGCATTCCGCTTGCCAAACCTTTTGCCGAGGCGATGATGTCGGGCTCGACGGACCAGTTCTCGACCGCCCACAGCTTGCCCGTCCTTCCCATTCCCGCCTGCACTTCGTCGCAGACCAGGAGGATTCCGCTTTCGCTGCAGAGCTCGCGCAGGCGAGGGAGGAAATCGTCCGGAGGGACCACGTAACCGCCTTCGCCCTGGATCGGCTCGACGAAGATCGCCGCGACCTCGCTCGGAGCGACTCGGCGCTTGAAGATGCGCTTGATCTCGTCAAGCGTGAAGTCGGTGACCTCGTCGGGGCTGAGACCTCCCGACGGGCGGAACGGGTTGGGATAAGTCACGTGCGTGATTCCGGGCACGAGCGGCTTGAAGTACCGCGACTGCACCGCCTTGGACCCGCACAGAGAGAGCGCGCCGTATGTGCGCCCGTGGAACGCGCCCCAGAAGGCGATTACGTGCTGGCGACCCGTATAGTACCGGCTCAGCTTAAGCGCAGCCTCGATCGACTCGGCGCCGGAATTCGTGAAGAACACCCTGTTCTTTCCGGACATCGGGGCAGTCTCGGCAAGGCGCTCGCACAGCCTGACCTGAGGCTCGTAGTAGAAGTCCGTTCCCGACATGTGCAGGAACAGCTCGGCCTGTTTCTTGATCGCATCGACAACGTACGGATGGCTGTGACCGGTGGAAGTCACCGCGATTCCAGCCGTCAGGTCTAGGAAGTGGTTCCCGTCCGGGTCGATCGCGACGCAGCCGATCGCGCGGTCCATCACCAGCGGATCGCCTCGCGTGTAAGACGGACTGGTAACCTTGTGATCTCTCTCGATAAGCTCCTTGGCCTTGGGGCCTGGAAGCTCGGTAACTACCTTCGGTGCGTCAGGCTGATCCGGAATAAGCGTGAATGCGGCCTGGTTCATCAGGCGCCCTCCTTCTGCTCGGCAAGCGCCTTGTCGGTGTCGATCTGCGCTCTTTGAAGCTTTCCACTGTAATCAACGTAAACTGTTTTCCACTCGCTGAAGATATCCAGGCCGGTCTTTCCCGCCTCGCGGTGCCCGTTTCCCGTGCCCTTGACTCCGCCGAAAGGCATGTGCACCTCCGCTCCGATGGTCGGACCGTTGATATAGACGATCCCCGCCTCGATCTCTCGCATCGCCCACATCGCCTTGTTGATGTCCTGGGTGTAGATCGAACTGCTCAGCCCGTATGCACAATCGTTGAGGGCCTCGACCGCCTCTTCGAGGCTGGCGACCTTCACCACGGCAAGGACCGGGCCGAAGATCTCCTCCTGGAAGATCCTCATCTTGCGCGTCACGTCGGCAAAGATCGTCGGCTCGACGAACCACCCGCCATCGACCTTCTCTCCGGTGGCGCGTTTCCCGCCGCAAACCATACGTGCCTTGTCTTCTTCCTTCCCGATTCGGATGTAGTCCAGCACCTTTTTCATCTGGCCTTCGTTGACAACCGGGCCCACGTCGGTGGTCTCTTCCAGTCCGGGTCCGAGCCTGAGCCCGGCAGCCCCGGCGGCCAGGCGATCGATCATTTCGTCATATACCGCCTCGTGGACGATCAGCCTGCTGGTCGCGGTGCACCTCTGCCCTGCAGTGCCGAACGCTCCCCACAGCGCGCCCTCGACGGCAAGGTCAAGGTTCGCGTCGTCCATAACGATTTCCGCGTTCTTCCCGCCGCATTCCAGCGAGACGTGCTTTCCCGTCTTGCCGCATACTTCCGCGACGTGCGAGCCGGTCTCCGTCGAGCCGGTAATGCAGATCATCCTTATATCCGGATGGTTGCTCATCGCTTCGCCGATGGCCGAGCCTCTCCCCTGTACAAGGTTCATCACTCCTTCGGGCAGGCCGGCGTCCAGAAGGGCCTGGGTGAACATCATTCCGCACATCGGCGTATCCGATGCGGGCTTGAACACCACCGTGTTCCCGCAGATCAGCGCGTGCAGCGACTTCCATGCCGGAATCGCCACGGGAAAGTTCCAAGGCGTGATCAGCCCGCAAATGCCCAAGGGCTCGCGGAATGTCAGGCACATCTTGTTGGGCAGTTCCGAAGGCGCGGTGTCTCCATAGAGTCTGCGACCTTCGCCGAAGGCAAGGTCGGCCATGTCTATGGCCTCCTGTACGTCGCCCAGTCCCTCGGCCAGGGGCTTGCCTGCCTCGCGAGTGACCATCGCGCCCATTTCCGCCTTGCGCTCGAGCATGATCTCGCCCGCCTTGCGGATGATCGCTGCCCGCGCAGGCGGGGGCGTTCGCCTCCACGCGACAGCCGCCTTCTTGCATGCCTCAACTGCCGCGTCCACGTCCTTTTCCGTCGATGCCGGCGCGACGCAAACGACGTCGCTCGTATCCGCCGGGTTGATGGACTTGATCTCGTCTGCCCCTTCGGGCCAATACCACTTTCCGCCAACGTGGTTCAACGCCTTGGCTACGTCCGCCATTCTGCGCTCCTTTCGTCTGTGCAACATTTCGCGGGACCGGACCCGAAGTGCCATTCGCCAATGGCGGTTCGGGGGGCCGGACAAGCCGGCAGCGCCTGCCGGTATATTGGCGTCTCTGACGTCCCAGCCTCAATGCCTAACTGCCTACGCCATATGGCCAACAGTGGGCAATGGCCCGCCCTTGTCGCAGCAGGGCTCAACGCCGACCGGTCCGCCAGAAACAACCAGACGCAGTGGTGTTTTAGACGCCTACACCAGCCGCGCCTGAGCAGTCTGAGAGGATACCCGCCCCCCCTCCACCGGAGCAAGGGAGAAAAAGGGGGGTTCGAAGCTTGCCCGGCGTGAAGGAGACCCAGCACGATCAACACATGAACTGGGCAGCAGCAGTCGCTTCCAGCATCGGCTCATCTACGCCACAGGAGCTGTGGGCTTAACGCAACCGGTCTTGCCGGGCGTAGAATTCATTGACGCCGTCAACTGAGACGCTATCATTTGCCTTAGGAGTTGACAAATTGATGCTTCGAACTAAGCTTGAAATATACCGAAGGCCGATGCAGGTTCAGATGGTGAGTTCTGCCGTGGAGCGCTTGCGGACACAGATGGAAGGGATACCAATATGTGCCGAGTGAAGTACTTCATCAACGTGCGTGAACCGGGAGCAGCTCTGTTCGCGGACCAGATGCGCAAGGCAAGAATAGACTTCAGCAGCATGCCTACATCCGGGCCTATGACGCTCTGGATAGACGGCCACGGCAGCCTTGGCTGAAATGCGCAGATATGAGGCAGAGAAGGCGCAGCAGGCCCGGGCGAGCAAGACGGCTGAATTCAAATGGTGGGCTGCATTTCTTATCCCGCTGACCATATCTACGATACTGGGCGTAGCCACGATCCTCACATCCATATACTGGGTGCCCTCTGGTCAGGACCAGCGGCTAAGGCGCCTCGAAGAGAGAATAGACAGCATGGAGAAGCGTGGCCAAGCAACACAGGGACACGGGATTCCTAGAGATCGTACATCGGCTGAGGCCCAACCAACAACGCAAGCTGCACCTCATGACTAACAGATGTGAGGCCGCCCGGCTTCTGCTGTCTGAGGCTACCAAGGCCCTACCAGAGCACCTCGTTACTACTCTTCTGTTGTGGCAAAGCTTTATGAACTCGGGCCTCTTGCCTGTCCCGTGAGGTGATGCGTAATGGGAAGACCCCACGTGTGCCCCTTCTGCGGGGCCGGCAAATCTGTGAGCAAAGGCGTTCGCAAGACCAAGACGATGGGCGATCGTCGCATTCGGCTGTGCAAGGCCTGCGGCCGGAAGTTCACGCCGAAGAGCCAGAAGCCTATGGCGACAGTCGAAGAGAAACCGGCCGAGACCTGTGTCGAATCGGACCGGCCCCCCGAAACAGCCGCAGCTCAGGAACCGCGAGAGCCAGACATGTCTGCAGGCGATCCCGAGGCCCAACCAGCCGATGACGAGGCACCCGAGATGGTTCCGCCTCCTGACAAGGAATGGGCGTTGTAGTCTTGGCGCTCGGCCCAGCTGAGGCCGCAGCCTTGGCTGGCCCAGCCAGGCGATTTCCGCAGGGCCTTTGCGCCCTTGGAACATCACTGCCCCACACCCGGCAGCGACGACAATCCTGGATTCGGAGCCCCGCCAACTCATAGTGCCTAACTTGGCTGCACAGCAAGCCAATCAGGGTACTTCTACCTAGCTACTATAGCGGGCTTACGTATGCTTGGCTGCTTGGAAACCTGTTGCCAGTCTACCTCGTGCGGCTGATAATGTGGCGCACCAAACGCTACGAGTGGGGCCTCAAGAGCACTCTCGCGCGTAGTCGTCATAGGAGACAGACATGAATACATCATCACGGACAATGCGCATAAACATCGAAGGTCGATGGCGAGCCGAGGATATGGCCAATTCACTACTTGCCGTCCGTGACCTGTATAACTTACGGCTGGTTTTGGAGATCATGAGGGAAGACGCACGTGATATGGAGCATTTTTGGCTCGAGATGCGCCACTTCCCGCCGTTCCGTCGATGGATGAAGCATCGCCGTTTCCACCCAATGATGTTGCAGATGCCGTTCCTGCAGTCTCCGACGGTGCCTCTGGATTCCGAACAGCTTGCCAGCCTGGCAGACTTCACGCTCCCCAACGAAGAACTCGCCGTATCGCGTATTGAATATGCATCCCCTGGATTCAAGGATCTAACGGGACTTGGTGAAGTTATTGGTCATGTTAAGGACTTTCTTATTCGCATTATCGAGCTGTGGTGCGATCGAGATAAACGACGGCTAGAGAATGAAAAGACAGAAGCTGAAATCGAAAGCATCAGAATCGAGAACGCAAAACAGTTTGTAGCACTCGCCAAAGATTGTGGCTACAGCGAGGCAGAACTCCGCCGAATAACGCGGTGGGTAGATGATCGTCAGGAAACGATCATTGTTCTAGTGCAGAGTGGCAAGATTCAAACCGTCAACATGCTGGATGACATGTCCAGCCAGAACAGAGAAGAGTGATATGTTGAACAGGTTGTGTATGCTTCGCGAACAATCATGAGCACAGGAGGCCACAATGCGTGACCAGTACCTGAAAGCGGTGGACATCTTTGACTCCGAGAATACAAGATTCTGGACGAGGGTAAATCTCTTTACTGGTATGCAGCTGCTAGTGATTGCTGGCCTGGCAACAAACATCGATGAACTACTGAAGCAAAAGGCGATTGCCGCGGTGCTTCTTGCGGTCGCATTCTTGTTTTCGCTGTTTACCGTCATGGTCGTATTTCGGTCTCGCCAGATCTCGATGGGCCTCTATAGGACTCTTCTGCAGCTTGAAGAGGAAAACCCTGAATTCGTATTGGTGAAGACCTACACTAGCCACACACGGTCGCCGATGGGCTCCATCGCAGGATATTGTGTTGCGATGACGCTCTGTCTGTCCGTGTTCTGGATCGCGATCTGGGTCATGTTCCTGATGGCAACATCGTCCGCGAAGCCCTCATAGACATGTACTTTGCGGTTTGCCTCCACCGAAAAGTTTATAAGCTCAAGCGGGTTACCACTGGCCAATCCTCACAAAGGCATTACTTACTGCCGTGTGCGAACCATCCTTCGGGACAAGGGTTCGCCCGAGGACTTTCGATCAGGAGCACGTGAAAGCGGCCGCGAAGGCCCATCACGAAGCGAGACTGGAAGATTCCTCGACGAGTAATCGGGAGTGGCCATCGGCCAGCCCAGCATCGAAGTAGATCTTTCTCTATCCTTCCTCAAATGAGTCACATCGACGAGAGCTAGCCGCAGGACTCGCGGGCTAGATTGTCAATCCAGGAATCAACAAGCGATCATCCCGCCGGCGTAGCGGCAGGGCTTTGGGGGTGGTCCATTGAGCGTCTGATGTTTGACGGCTGGCGCAAGTCACCGTTTTGCGCGAGCACTTCTGCACGCGGATGCGGAAAGCATCGTCGGAAAATTTGGATTTGTTTCTCCCGGCCGGGCCGGGGGTAACGGAAGTCACCACGCGCCAACCGTGCCGTTTGCGCGCGCAAACGGCACGAACGGCCCAAGGGTAGAGGTCAGTGGTAGGCTGGGGCGCAGCGCAGGCGAAGACCCGCCTTCGGCCTGTTCCGCGAGCAGGACCCCGCCTTCGGCGAGAACCTTCTCGCCCTACAGAACTTCTTTGACAGCCGAACTCGTGGGTCGGGCATACCTGCCCGACACGTTATTTGAAAACCGAATATGAGAAACCCGACACCGAAGGCATGCGCCCGGGTTCTGCGTTCCGGGTTCCCGGTTCCTGGTTCCGCGGTCCCGGAATCCGAACGCTCACTTTCAGGCGCTCGCGAGAAGGGCCTAAGGCTGTGACGCCGAATGCCTTAGCGTGTGCGAAACTTGTGCGTTTCAGCACGTTCTCGTACGATTTGGAACGAACCGGTGCGAACTGGTGCGTTCCGGGCCGATTCGGAGCGATCCGGTGCGTTTCGGCACGCGGCGGGACGTTGGCATGTATTTCGGAGCGTTCGGATGCCGGCCCGGGCCGATCAAGCGTCAGGCTGGCCCTCGGCGGGCTGGTCGGCAGCATCCGGAGCGGACTCGGATTTGCGGGAACGGATCTGATCGACGCGATTCCGCACGTCGCGGAAATTATAGTCCATCTGGGCGAGATCGCTGAACAGGCCTTCCGCCTTGTCGAGTTTGCCGACCTTCTCGTACATATCGGCGAGATTGTAATAGATTTCCTTCTTTCGGCTCTCGGGGATTTCGGCTTCCAGCGCACGTTCGTACGTTTCGGCGGCCTCTTGGTACCACTGCTTTTTCGCGAAGGACTGTCCGAGGTAGTTCAGGGCAGAAACGTGACGTCTCGGGTCGCGCTGGGCTTGCTGCATCAAGCCGATGGCGTCGTCGTACTTGCCCGAAAGGAACTGTCTCTTTCCGAGCTCGAACTTAAGCGCGAGATCGGTGGGGTAGTTGGCAACGCGATCCGTGTATTCGGCCAATTCGAATTCGAGCTGCTTCTTGGCCTGGTTGATGGCGGCTTGCTTGTCGCCCGAAGCTGCAAGTTCTCGGTAGAGGCGGGTCATCTGACGAATTTTAATGTCGCCAACTCGCAGTTTGAACTGGTAGGCGCCGGTGGCCGCATTGGCCTTGGTGAGGACATCAATGGCTTCGTTTTCGTCCGATTCGTCTTCGGTCTTCAAGAGGGCGTCCACAAAGGCGTTGATCTTTCCGGCAACGGACGGATCGGTCTGGTAATCCTTGCGTGCCTGATCGATCTGTTGGCGAAGAAAGTCCTGGCTTTGGACAATCCGGTCTTTGTTGAACAATTCCTTCTGGCGGTCCATGTCCTTTACGGCCCGGGTCACGTCGCCTTCCTGATCGTACTT
>Ga0272444_10001207_pt1 | contig 25355 bp, 21 predicted proteins | sample SSMForm13_FD_201033 | JGI IMG/M metagenome (GOLD analysis project Ga0272444, IMG submission 201033) | Marine sediment archaeal communities from Little Sippewissett salt marsh, Falmouth, MA, United States - SSM-Form-13 | ecosystem: Environmental > Aquatic > Marine > Wetlands > Sediment ...
GTTCACATTGTATTTAAATGATTGTCATTGAAATATTGATTTAAGTACATGTTGGAAATTTGTATGATACGATCAGGGGGTCACTATACTCTGGCCCTCGAAGAGGATCGCATATCCTTGGACGCTGATCGTTGCATCGGTTGCGGTCTGTGCGTTTCCACCTGCCCGACCGGTTCGTTGACCCTGATGCGCAAGCCCGCAGGCGAGCAGATCAAGGTGCCCATCACGATGGACGCAACCTGGCGAGAATTGAGCCAGGTCTGGAACAAACCGGGATAGAGGCTGACCGCCTTTTCTATCAAGATAGATTTCACCTCCGTAGGCCATAGGGCAATCTATTTCTCGGGATTTGCTCTCTCAATGTTTGCTATGAAATCCTTTTGACTTCGCATCCCGCCAGATTTCGAGTTTACGATAAGACTTTATGGGACCAAAGCGTTTTGGTCATGGGCCTTGGATGGGTATTTAGTCGAAATGCACGGATCCAGGGTTTGCGATGGAACTTCTTGGCATCCTCGGCTATCATGGAATCTTCTCCATTCCGGCATTGGCTGAGGGAATGGAGAAGCTCCATTCCCCAGATCCCAGGACATTCGAGTATCCTCACGATCCTTGAATCCGAGAGAAGGGAGAAGCTGTTGAGGTTTGCGAAAAGGGTTCTTCAGAGGATTTCTCTTCTTTTTCTCATCCAGGCTTTCATCGGCTGTGACACGCAGGATTCCAGCTCCCGATCGATCCAAAAGGTGGATCCTCTCCTCTTTCAATCCGCTACCGAGTTGACCGGCGCGATACGGCGCGGCGAGATCTCCTCCCTGGATCTCCTCAATCACTACCTGGAGAGCATTGAGCGCAACAATGACCTCATCCATGCGGTCGTGGCCTTTGATGAGGATGCAGCCCGATCAAGAGCAGCGGAAGCAGACAAAGCGCTCGCCCGGGGCCAGATCTGGGGGCCTCTTCACGGGCTCCCCATGACCGTAAAGGATGCATTCGAAGTGGTTGGCATGCCCGCAACCGCGGGCGATCCCGAGCTGAAGGACCACATGCCGGAGCAAAATGCGGAGGCGGTAGAGCGCCTGGTAGAGGCCGGGGCCATCATCTTCGGAAAAACCAATGTCCCGTATCGCTGTCTGGATTTTCAGAGCTTCAACAAGGTCTACGGCACCACGAACAACCCATGGGATAGGACGAGAACTCCCGGCGGGTCGTCGGGAGGCTCGGCAGCGGCCCTTTGCGCGGGCTTTACCCCCCTTGAGTTGGGCAGCGACTTGGGAGGGTCGATCCGCATTCCAGCCCACTATACCGGCACATTCGGGCACGTCCCCACGTTTGGGATCGTTCCGAGATACGGGCATATTTCCCCCTTTCCCGTGGATATCCCGCAGGACCGGCTGCCGGAAATCACCCTGGGTGTGGTCGGGCCCCTGGCCCGAAGTGCCGAGGATCTGGAACTGTCCTTGAAGGTGTTGACGGCCCCGGATCGATCAGAGGAAGGCAGCCGCAGGACCGAGCTCCGGCCGCCCAGAAGAAAACGATTCAGGGATTATCGCGTTGCGGTCTGGTTCACGGATCCGTCCCCTGAAGCGGAAGTCGATGCGGAGGTCTTGAGGACGCTTCAGAAGACAGTGGAGGCATTGCGCGACGCGGGGCTGGACGTGGATGAAGAGGCGCGTCCGGACCTTCGGCTTTACGAAGCCATTCATTTGCGGAGGGAAATCCGGAATGAGCTCATGGCTGGGGCCGTTCCCCTGTATCAGGGGCTTCTTTCTGAGCAGAAAAAGCAGCAATCCAAGTGGGCTGCTTTTTTTGAGTCCTACGATGTCCTGCTCACGCCGGTAGCTCCCACGGTGGCGTTCCCTCACAACCATCGAGAGCCCCTGACGTCCCGAAGGCTGGAGATCAATGGAAAAAAGAGGCCGTATTTGAACAATCTCGCCTGGGTATCCATGGCAATCGCGGCAGGTTTGCCGGCCACGGTCGCCCCGGTCGGATTGAGCGAATCAGGCCTTCCTGTGGGGATTCAGATTATCGGTGCGAGGTTCGAGGATCGAACCACCCTTGATTTCGCAAAAGGTCTGTCCAATCTCATCGGGGGGTTCACCGTTCCGCCGGGCTTTGGGGAATGAGAGGGACCCTGGTTATTTCCCGGCTCCGATGAGTTGAAAAGAGGCCCAGTAAAAGGGATTCGGGAATTTCTCTTTGGTTTTCAGCTGGGCGGCTCGAAATGCCGCCGCGCTCGGCATGTTTTTCAGGTTTTGATAGAACAATGTCATCAAATATGCGGTCGCCTCGTCGGATACCGGCCACAGGCTGGCCACAATGGTCTTGGCCCCTGCATACATGAATCCGCGTGTCAGCCCCACCACATCATCGCCGCTCGCCAATTTTCCCAGACCGGTCTCACAGGCACTCAGCGTGATGAGCTCGGCATTGAGGTCCATGGCATAGAGCTCACTCACGGTGAGCCTGCCGTCGTTTTGGTTGTCAGGGGCCAATAAAATGGCCGATGAAAGCGGATGATCATTGTCAAAGACGCCGTGGGACGCAAAGTGCAGTATCTGGAATTGGGGCCCGTACTGTTTGACCGCGCTTTCTGTGGCCCGCTTGCGTGTAAGGACGGTCGATCCGGAAAAGATGCGACCGATGCTGGCCGCCTCTTTCTCGGCACCGGAAAGATCCAGTTTCGCATCCCCGAGATCTGGATTGCCCAGGACGAGGATTTTGGAGAACCGTTTTTTGGGGGTGGACAGGATATATCGTAGTACATCCGCGTTGGGCAGAAACCGGAGGGAGACGTATTCTGCCAGGGATCTGTTGGAATGGGTCAGCATGCAAAAGGGCAGATAATGAAGGATTCCATGGGGAACAATGGTGAGTTGAGAACTTGTGGATACGGCGTTCTCGGCGGGAAGGATCAACCCCTTGTATAAGTCATTTGCGATGGCCTGATAGTTCTCATTTTTGGTGGACAGCAGGTTTCGCAATTCACGTATCCGGTTCGGTAAATCTTTTACTTGGAGTTTTTTGGCCTGAATCCGATCCCGGGTCACGATAAACAGGAAGAGATCTTCATTGTGGTAAAAGTATTCCAGCAGGGTTTCATCGGGCGCCAAAAGCCCTTGGACCCGTTGGGAGCGTATGGGTGTGACCGTCACTAGAGAGGCAAATTGCGGAGCGGATTCCTGGATTTCATTTTTAATAACCTTAAGGGAACGTTTTATCTCTGTTTTTTGGGCCTGTGGCCGGGCAGATGCATCTTCCGCCAAGGCCTTTTCCAGGGAGGTTATTTTTTCCAGCGAACCGGAGACGGACGACGGAACCTTTTGGCTGGAAGCAAATTGCTGTTTCTGGGCCAATAGATCCACGAGCGCCCTGGCCTTGGCACGCTCCGCATACTCGAAGGCCGACCGGGGCTGTTGGGTCTTCAACAAAACGGAAATAAGCCGTGTATAAACAGCCTGTTTGTCACCGGCAAATCCAATCTTATGCATCTCCGTGTGTATGGTTGACCGCTGCTCCTCGATGACATCCACGGCATCGGAATAATATGTTTGCGCGTGGCTCCAATCCCCTTCCTGCTCCGCGATCCTGCCGTAATCATACAACACTTCCCACAAAAAATAGCCGTCCAAGGGAATCTTGCCGTGTAAAATGCCTTCCAGGACGTGTCTGGCCTCTTGCGTGCGTCCCAGTTCCAACAGACATCTGGCCTTTAGAAACCGGCGGGGGAGGCTCATACCTTCAAGGCTGCGTTCAAAAAGCCCTTCCTTGTCATTCAACATGGCCTGTGTTTCCATGTAGCCGGATCGTTCCCGCTGCCATGCCGGCTCGGCAGCCGCAATAGCGGCCAGGGCCTCATGATACTCGCCAATGGCCAAATAGATACCGGCCAGGGCCGTATATTTTTCGATTTCCGGTACGGCAGTATACTGATTGTAAACCGATACTTTTTTCAAGAACGCCGCTGCCTGTAATGCCTGCCTTTTGTTCCCCAGGGAGGCATGAGCGGACCCGATAAAACCGTAGGCGATACTGAGGTAGACGTTTGCACCGATTTGGTTTGCATGGCGGTTGGCAATTTGAATCACTTTTTTAGACTCTTGAATAACCTGACGATATTGGCCTAAGTCCAAATACGTGATGGCGCGTAATTGATGCGGTTTGGCGGCGTGTAAAGGGCCGAGTTTGCCATAATCCCCTTTCGCTATTCTTGCGTCCATATAGTCAATGCTTTTCAGTAAGTTATCGTATTTCTTTAAATTCAAATAGCAATTGGACAGCCCGAACAGCTGGTCAAAGTTGGCGGATGCCAAGTCCCCCCCAATTTCGGCCTCCAGCAACCGTTCCATTTCCACATAGTCGCCGCGCATGGCGGCAATATCGGTCTTGCTTAAGGTCCCATCTTCAACCATGGAGTCCATGGTAGGCATGGTAGGCATGCTGGTCGTGGAGGTGGACACACAGCCTTGAAAACAGAGGAACAATGCGATGAAGAGCATCTTTTTTTTCATGACTCCAACTCCAACGATGGGGTTCCGTCTTTTGAAGACATCGGATTTACTTTTGGATAAGAGTACGTTCCTGCATTTGCTTGGAACGGGTGACCCTAAAGCGGGATAGGGCGTTGATTTTCGAGTTGAAAGGATACAGGGGCGGGATAAGCAGTTGCTTTTCGAGGATACAAGAGCAGAGGGTTGGGTGTCAATGAAGAAGGGGCGGTCTTCCTGTTGGGCAAGGGAATTTTGAGATGTGATCCCGCAACCGGCCGTTGCACGAGGGATGGGGGAGGATTGGATCGAGGATGTTCTTCCCGAAGTTGAAAAAGGACGAGTCAGGGAGTTCCGCTCGCGGTTGCCGAACTGTGTTTCAAACTTGGGAAGGAAGGAGGGGTATTCCGGGACTCGAGGAAGCGTTCCACGGCCGTGGATGCGTTCATGGCGAAACCTCCTTGAAACGGATTGTGGGGGGCACGGCTCAGGTCATGAACGCGTTTTATTTTCTTCAAGGCCCGTGATATGATCAAAGCTGATTTCATAAGCGGAATGGGCTGCCTTCCAGCGGTCTGGGCGCTGAGCAGCGGGAAAGGAGGGGATCGGGGTGCCTGGGGGATACCACCCGACTCATGAGACACGATGGGGTCGCATTTGAAATCGTCGAAGGCAAATACAATGCAAGGAGGCATACATTCGTGGAGATTGGAAAACAGATTATTGAAATAGCAATGAAAAATGGGGCCAATCTTGCTGGCATTGCAAATGTAAAAGCACTCAGGGCCTCTGCTTCCCATTTGATATACACCCAATTGGACGATTATTCAGGGGTCGGAACCGTGAAAGATGAGGATACGCTCACGGAAAACGAGCTGTTCAACTGGCCGGAGACCGCAAGGTCTTTGCTCGTGATCGCTTTGTCACACCCGCAAGACCTGCCGAAACTCGACTGGTGGGATGGGAAAGGGACCCCTGGCAACCGCCTTCTCATGGATATCATCAGGCATACCCAAGGGCAAATTGAAAGCCATCTGAAAATAAACACCCAAAAACTTCACTATTATGTCGAAAAAGGAGGGGTGTTTCTCAAGGATGCCGCAGTCCTGGCCGGGTTGGGATGTATTGGGAAAAACAACATGCTGGTGACCAGAGACTACGGGCCACGGGTTCGGCTGAGAGCCCTGTTTCTCGATGCAGAAATCGAACCCACCGGGCCGATCGAGTTTGATCCCTGTGCAGACTGCAAAGCTCCCTGCAGAAAGGTTTGCCCGGAAAAGGCCATGGTTGAGAAGGTGATCGCGTTTGAATCCATCAAGGATTCTTTGGACTTACCTGCAAGAGATGGTGCCTATGACAGAAAGCTCTGCAATATACGAATGGAAAAGGACATTGACGAGACCAATGAATATGCCGGTGTACAAACCCCCATCAAATACTGCCGAAAGTGTGAGTTTGTCTGTCCGGTAGGAAAATAGCGCGATTTCACATAACCATTCCCCCGATATAGGCGTATGAATCCCCACTTATTTTCTGGCTCTGGCCAATCATTTGGATAGCGTAATCCAGCAAGTCACAACACGATATTCTTCTCTTTTTCTACTATTGCATAGGCTTCATATCGAAAAAATTGACAATTTCCTATCATTCCAGCCATCATAAGCCAACTTTCACCTTCTGATAGCGTTCTAAATGTCGTATATCGTGTGTATTCTTCATCAAAATACTATTGATGTAAATAAAACCAATCGGCATCTTTAAACGGTCGCAGTCACAATCGTTTTGTCTCTATATTTTCAGGCATCAAGTACCTTTTTAATCAGCGTAATTTCATCATTGGCTCGGCTGTACCCGTCGTTGACGCTGTATGTGGAGCCCAGCAGGGCAAGGCCTGATATGTCATGTACGGATTCTGGTACCAGCTCATTCTGGTCAATCGCCGTCATAATATAGTGGATGGCCTTGGCCTCCAGGGCATCGGTCAGATGCCCTGCCTGGATCCACTCTTCATGGCGAACCCTCCTTGAAACGGATTGTGGGTGGGCACGGCTCAGGGCGTGAACATGGTTCATTTTCTTCGAGGCCCGTGATATGATCAAATCTGATCTCATAAGCGAAAGGAGCTGCCTTCCGGCGACCTGAGCGCCGAGCGGCGGGAAAGAAGGGGATCGGGCTGCTTGCAGGGATTCAACCCGACGCAGTGTTCATTCCGTAGAGGGCTTCCTATCCGAAAAAGGGACCGCCCTGATCACACGAAAGTGATGAGTTATCAGGAAACCATATAATCATTTGTTCGCAATCAAAAGGATTCATCCATGGAAGATGGTTTCACAATATCCACTGATAAAAATAAATTAGATGTTGATGCCATCCATGACTATCTGTGCAACAGATCCTATTGGGCACAGGGTAGAACAATTGTGTCGGTAAGGAAAAGCATTGAAAACTCTTTGTGCTTTGGAGTGTACGACAAAAATGATCATTTTGTCGGGTTCGCCAGAGTTCTAACGGATTATACGGTGTTTGCATATTTGTTGGACCTTTTCATTTTGGAAACTCACAGAAACCGTGGGCTAGGGAAGAGTTTGGTCGATCATATCGTAAACAATGACGCATTTAAGGATGTCCGTTGGCGTCTTGATACAAAAGACGCACATGATCTTTACCGAAAGTTTGGTTTTCGAGAGCCCGCGTTTCCAGAGAAAATAATGGAAAAACGAAAAGCTGCGAACCAGTCGTTCCACTCAGACGGCTAGTATCGCGGCGGTTTGAAAAATTGGTGCTGTAAATATATTCATCATCTTACCAGAAGGCCGTTGCTGTTTAGCCGCTGCTTCACCTGGCTCGGTGTCTGTCAAGCCTTCGGCTTTTCGTCCGCCTCGCAGGTGGGCGCCGCATTATGGTGAAAGAAGATCAACCATGCCTTATACAGTAAAGTATGATCCCGATTTTTCCTTTGTGAGTACCGTCTTCAAAGGAAAAATAACCATAGAGGAATTCATCGCTGAAGAAGAGCAGTCCACTGCTTTGGACATTGAGAACGGCACCTGCAAATTTCTCGTTGATCTTGTTGACTGTGAAAGTTCCCTCTCTCCGGGACAAATCTATGAATTTCCAACTAGATATCAAGAAAAGCTCAAGCGATCAATATCCCTTGCAGTTGTGGGCCCCTTTCTAAAGAGGCCCGGGAAGATGCACATTTCTACCAAACCGTATGCAGGAATCGAGGATGGAATGTAACGATCTTCGCGAAGAAGGAAGAGGCCGTTGCATGGTTAGACAAACAGCATTCGGGCTAACTCCATTACCAAGTGCTGGAGAGTATCGACTCTTCCGCGCCGAACTCCCATCTCAATCGTTGATCATTCCAAAGGCGAAAAGGATCTCTGATCCATGGGTATCCCAACCGAAAAGATCATTCTACACATGGAGGGAAGAGAATGACAGCATTACAATACAACAACATAAGACCCAATCTGGCAGGCGATTATCCAAAGATCGATCCCACGGCGCTGATTGATCCTTCCGCCCAGATCATTGGAAACGTACAAATCGATGGGGATGTTTTCGTGGGCCCATTGACGGTGATTCGGGCCGACCAGAGGGGCCCGGACGGGAAAGTCGCACCCATTCAGATCGGTAGGGAGGTCAATATTCAGGATGGCGTCATTATTCACACCGATCCAGGCGCTTCGGTCACCATCGGTCCCAAGACTTCTGTGGCCCATGGGGCGATCATCCATGGACCGTGTACCATTGGGCAGGAGTGTTTTATCGCCATAAGGGCTTCTCTATACAAGATCACACTGGAAGACCATGTATGGATCGGTATTGGGGCGATTGCAAAGCTGGTTTCATTGCATTCCTATACCAGAGTGCCTGCAGGCGCGGTGATCCGGGATCGACCCGAAGTCCTGGCACTTCGATTGATTACGGAAAAGGAGAGGGGGTATATGGAAGAGGTCTGGGCCGCCAACTCTCGCTTAAGGATGGACTATCTGAAACTGCGGGACAAAGCGGAGTCGATCAGATCCACTGCGAAGAAAAAGAGCTGATATCGTCTGAGATGGGACCGGCCCTTAGCGGGACCAAAGGGGATGGCCTTTCTCTTTCATGCATTGCACTGCAATCCTTCTGTTTTCGCGATCCGCCGGATTTCGAATTTGCGAGAAGACAACGTGGGCAGCGTGTTATTGGAATGTATATCCCTGAAAATATAAGCAATATATTGTAAAATATTTAACACATTTCAAGCTGATACCATCGGAAGCAACAATCAAACGTAAAATAATGAAATCAAATAGAATATTCTTTATTCGTCTATTCTGCTACTACCTTATGATGGTCTGCTCTTTGTTCGTAATTTATGTTTTTGCAAGGATGTTCGGGGACTTATTTACATTCAACCATTTCATTATATTCTCTATATGTTCCATCCCGCTCGCAGTCTTGTCTTCCATTTTTGTTGAGAAAGTAGGCTCAGGCGCGGGAAACTTTTTGATGTGCTCTTTCAAAAGTAAAGACAGCGGTCATGATATCTTCACTGCTGATTTGGAAAAGGCAAGGTACAATAAAGCCAATGGCCGATTTGAAGAAGCCTTGGAACTCATTGAAGGGGTTCTTCTGAACGCACCTGACTGGGCCGATGCTTATTATCTTAAGGCGCAGATCGAATGGGAAGGATTCGGAAATAGTACTATTTCAAAGAGGTGCCTGACGAAGGTGATGCAGTTGGTAAAGCATGATGAACCTCTGCACCGCTGGGCATCCAACTATTTTGATGTGATTGTAAAATCGGATAAGGAGAAGTTCATGAAGAGAGACAGCGCCCCTTGAGGTCAGAAGGCGGGGATTCAAACGTGCCAAGAAGAAGCAGAACGAATTCATCCTCAAGTAAAGATGTAAACTTCCCCAGTTTAGTGCCATGCAAAAATGGAGACCGGGGTGAAAAATGAATTTCAAACAGGCTATGATTCTTGTCTTTTTCGTCGCTTTGGCCGGTATCGCCTACCAATCTGTCTATAAAGTGGGTATCGATAACGTAGCAGTCATTACACAATTCGGTAAGATTGTATCCGAGCCAAAGAAACCAGGCCTTCATGTCAAACTGCCATTCCAGAAAGTGCATGAATATTCAATGCATCGTATGTATCGGAACGAAACGGATGCATTTTCAGTCAAAACAAAGGATCATAAATTTATAACAGTATCAACATTAGCAATGTGGAAAATACAGGATCCTAATTTATTCTATAAAACCGTCTATTCGACGGAAAAGGCCATCCCTCGTCTAGATGATATTTTATTTATTTCAATAAGAAAAGCCATCGCCTCTCACACTCTTGATGATATCCTAAATAATCATTTACAAAAAGAAGAAGAGGGTCTATTTCTAGATCGCGAGATCCATAAAAATATTCTCATGCTCTGTCAATCTCGGTTGGAGAAATTTGGAATACAGCTCGATAGGATTGGTGTTCACATCGTAGAGCTTGCCTTTTCATAAGGTGCTTTCCGCGGAATCGTGTTCCGCTTTGCTCCACAAAATCCGGTTGAAGCGGCCTGTTCAGCCTTTTCACGAATAGGAAGCCGACGTCTTCTTCATCATCGAAAATGGTCATAAAAAAAGGAAGTTAGTCTATATACATAAAGAAATTTGTGAGCATTTTATTCAGGACCCCGCGTACCGTTAGGTCCAAGTGCACGATCCGGTACGAGACACGCTAGCCCCGTCCCTCGCGGAACGAGGTGCGAATCGGGTCATGTGTGGGAAACCACCAGGAGATCGCCATTGACGAGGAAGAATCCAAATCCGCAACGGCAAGAGGTGTTGATCGATGAAAGGCAGGGCTTTTTCCCTTTACCGGTGGAAATGTTGAAAGACTGCTTTTGGATAAAAGACCGGATTCCTACGGGACCGATTTGAACCGAGAGGAAGCATGATACGGGAAAAAATAACGTTATTGGGTTGTGGATACAACAAGGCCAAGTATGCCGGAAAAATGAAATACTGCATCGAGCACGGGCTTGACTTCAACATTTATAAATTAGGTCCCAGACGTATCAAGAAGATGATCAAACGTAATTACGGAATCGAATTGGATGTTGAAGGTAAAGACCTGCATACCATCACGAAAGAAGCCCAAGATATTGAATACGGTTCCGTGAAGGACGCGCCCTGAGCGTTTTGACTCATTTTCGGATCAGCGTGGGGAATGGAAGGAGTGTGTGTTTCGAAGGCAAAAAGACGCTAGAGGAGTAAGAGGATGGCGAGAAAGAATTGCTATTATCGTAAAAAATGAATGGAAAAGTATTTGGAAAATGGGAATAGAGCTGCGAGGAAATCATTGGATGTGCAACTATCGAATAGGGAGGCTTACTGAATGAACAAGAGAATCCACACACTGTATTTCAGCGCAACAGGCACCACTGAAAAAGTTGTCACCGGTATTGCGGAGAAAATTGCGGAGAATAATGGCGGAAGCATTTCGGTCAGCCCTATTGACTTTACCCTGCCGGAATCCCGGAAGAAAACGTACTCCTTTGAAAAGGATGACCTGGTTATTGCGGGCATTCCGGTGTACGCCGGACGCGTACCGAATGTGCTGCTGAAATTCTTGAACACCCTTTCCGGGAACGAAGCTACGGCCGTCGCCGTGGTTCTCTATGGAAACCGTAACTATGACGATGCGTTAATCGAGTTCAAGGACATTCTGGAGGTGAACGGTTTTCAGGTTGTTGCCGGCGGAGCTTTTATCGGCGAGCATTCGTTTTCAAAGACGCTCGCGGCCAACCGGCCCGATGAACAGGATATGGCCGTGGCCGCGGATTTTGCTGCGAAGATCTATGATAAAATGATGACACCGGGTGAGAATCCTGCGGTGGTCGTCAAAGGGAATCAACCTTACAGGCCCTATTTCCGGCCGACGGATCAAAACGGTAATTTTATCAATATTCTGAAGGTGACTCCCAAAACAAATGACGATTGCATCGATTGCAAGCTTTGCAGCGAAATTTGTCCCATGGGATCCATTGATCCAGAGGATGTTTCCAACATCACAGGCATTTGCATTAAGTGCTGTGCTTGTATTAAAAATTGTCCTGTTGGGGCGAAGTACTTTGATGATGAGGGTTATCTATGGCATAAACATGATTTGGAGGGCAAGTTTACCGGTACCCGGCGGGAGCCGGAATGGTTTGTCTGATGATCTATGGGAAATATACCGTCTGGCCTCAACGATAGACCTGTTGAGGAAGGGGTTATGAAAAAGACCAGCTTTGTGAAATCCATCCAATTTTGGACAATTATCATCATCATGACCATTGGTGGTAGTGTTATTGCTATCGACATTGTCCGATCTTATCACGATTTTAACCTCCGTGCGGATCAAATGTGCACGGATTACACGTCGAGTCAGAAAGAGATCATCCAGCAAGAAGTGTTGCGTGTTGTGGAGTTGATTCACTATGAAAGGGCGCAAAGGGAGGTCTTGACCCGTAGCAAGATCAAATCAAGGGTCGAAGAGGCGTATGTCATCGCTCAGAATATTTACCAAGAAAACAAAGCGACCAAAAGCCAAGATGACATTGAGAAGATGATTGTATGTGCCTTACGACCGATCCGGTTTGAACGGGGCACCGGGTATTACTTTGCCACCCGGCTGAATGGTATGGAGGTCCTCTTCGCAGACAAGCCGGAGATGGAAGGGGTCAACCTGCTGGATATGCAGGACACGAATGGCCAATATGTCATTCGAGACATGATCGAAATCGTGAGACAATCCGGGGAGGGTTTTTACGAATATCATTGGACAAAGCCGGGTGCGGAAGGAAACGATTATAAAAAGATCTCTTTTATCAAGAGATTTGAGCCATATGACTGGTTCATTGGGACCGGTTTGTATGTCGATGATGTGGAGAACGAGATCAAGGGGGACCTGCTCTCCACCATCAGCCGGGTTCGGTTTGGAAAAGAAGGCTATATTTTTGTGAACAGATTGAATGGGGATGCCTTGGTATCCAATGGAAAACGATTTAGTGGAGAGAGAAAGCTCTGGGAAGTCTTCGATAGAGATCCAGAAAAGATGAGGAATATTTTTGAGAAGGAGTACAATGCAGCGCTAAAACCAAAAGGGGATTATATCTACTACTCTCACATCAAGCTAACCGACCCAACCAAAGAGTCGCAAAAAGTGTCTTTCATTTATGGAATCCCTGAATTGCAGTGGCTTGTGGGTGCTGGCGTCTACCTTGATGATGTTGAAGCATTTATTGCCAGGATGGAAACCGGATTAACCCATCAGATTAAGGGAAAGATACTCTATGTTGTCCTGATCACCATGGGCGTCGTGTTGTTTTTACTATTCCTGTTAAGCAGGTTTAACCGAATGCTTAAAAAGGATTTCAATCTGTTCCTCTCGTTTTTTCACCAAGCAGCGCTTTCTCATGTGCCGATCGATCGGAGTCAAGTTCAGTTTTATGAGCTTGACCGGATGGCGGAAAGCGCCAACAAAATGCTGGCAGATCGCAAGCAGGCCGAAGAGGCCTTAAGGGCCTCTGAGGAAAGATACAGCGCCATTTTTCATGAAGCGCGCGACGGCATTGTTCTGATCGATGCGGAAACCGGACGCATCGCAGACTGCAACCCGCAGTTTGAAGAAATGACCGGCAGGCCGCTTTCCGATCTCCGGCAAATGGAAATTTGGGAGATCCGGCCACCGGATAAGGTAGAAATCGCAAAAGAAAAGTTCCATGAGATACGAAAGGAAGGGCATGGCGGATCGATCGAACTTGAATTCCAGAAACCGGAGGGGACGATCGTTCCGATTGAATTTGTTTCCAAGAGGGTCACTTTTAAAAACAGAAGCCTTGTTATCTCGGTCGCTCGCGATATTACCGAGCGCAAGCAGACGGAAGAGACGCTGCAGAAGATGGAGAGACTGAAAAGCATCGGCACCCTGGCAGGAGGCATTGCCCACGATTTCAACAATATCCTGCTGGGAATGTTTGGAAATATTGCCATTGCCAAAGAAGACCTTCCCATCGATCATCCAAGCCGAAAAGCCCTTGAAGGGGCGGAAAACGCGATGAACCGGGCCATTCGCCTGACCAAGCAGCTGCTGACCTTTGCCAAGGGCGGGGCGCCTGTCACGGATCATATCCGCCTGGGCGGCCTGGTGAAGGATGTCGTCCGTTTCGATCTTTCAGGCAGCAATATCAAGCTGGTTTTCAAAAGTTCAGACGACCTGTGGCTGGCTGAAGTGGACAAAGGACAGATCCAACAGGTCTTTTCCAACCTTACCGTGAATGCCAGGCAGGCCATGCCCGACGGAGGGCATCTTTATGTCACATTGGAGAATGCGGAGGTTTCAGGGAATGCGGTTCCCGGTCTCCGTCAGGGGAGGTACGTCCGAATCCTGGTCACGGATGAGGGAATCGGCATCAGCCCAAAGCATCTTGACCGAATATTCGATCCCTATTTCACCACCAAACAGGCGGGCACCGGTCTGGGGCTGGCAACCGTCTATTCCATCGTCAACAGGCACGGCGGCTCCATAGGGATGGATTCCATACTCGGCAAAGGGACAACCGTGACGTTGTATCTGCCCGCTTCGATGTCACAGCAAGTGCCGGATAAGAACGAAGCCGAATCCAGCGGGACGGACCGGGAACAATCCGCCCGAGTCCTCGTCATGGATGATGAGGAGATCATCCGTGATGTTGTGACGGAGATGCTCAAAAAAAGCGAATATTCGGTTGAGACGACGGACGACGGCCAAAAGGCCATACAGATGTGCACCCAGGCGATGGAATCGGGCACCCCTTTTGATGTCGTCATCATGGACCTGACCATACCGGGGGGCATGGGGGGGAAGGAAGCGGTCGAGGACATTCTTAAGATTTGCCCCGAGACCAAGGTCATTGTCTCCAGCGGATACGCCAATGATCCGGTGATGGCGAACTATGCGGAATACGGCTTCCATGGTGTCGTTGCAAAGCCCTATACCAGAGACGTGCTCCTGAAAGAGTTGAACCGGGTTTTACAAAAATAGGCGATTCCGATCGCCGTGCTCTCCGGGAAGGAACGGGCGATGCTCAAGCGCCTGTTGACGGCTCTGCTCCAGGACCGCGCACCGGAAGACGTCTCTTGACATCCCCTCTCTGAGAACACCGGGTTGAGGCCCTGCCGACAGAACGCCCCTCATCGGAGGAAACCATGGAGGAATGGCGCAAGACATGCTGCATGCTTTGTGCGCAGAACTGCGGTCTGGAGATGCGGGTGGAGGACAACCGGATCATTAAGGTCCGTCCCGACAGGGACAACCCTCGAAGCCATGGATATGCCTGTAGGAAAGGACTGAACGCGAACCACTACCACCACCACGCCGACCGACTTCACCATCCACTCAAACGGGTCAAGAGCGGGTTCCAGAGGATCTCCTGGGATCAGGCCGCAGAGGAGATCGCAGCGAAGCTGCGGGCCGTTGTGGAGGTGCACGGGCCCAGGTGCTTTGCTTACATTGGGGGCGGGGGCCAGGCCTGCCACTTCGATGCGGCCTTCGGTGTACGGCTCATGAGGGGCTTAGGATCCCGGTACCATTACAGCCCCCTGGCCCAGGAGCTCACCGGCTGGTACTGGGCATGGGGCAAGGCCACGGGGCGGCAGTACCTGTTCGGGATACCGGACGACCACGAGACCGAGGTCTTGCTTGCCGTAGGATGGAACGGGATGATGAGCCACCAGATGCCCCAGGCGCGCCGTGTCCTGACCGGAATCGCAAAGGATCCAGCCCGGGTCCTGGTGGTCATCGACCCGAGACGCAGCGAGACCGCACGGATCGCCGATATTCACCTGCCCATCCGGCCCGGGACCGACGCCCTGCTCACCCGCGCCATGATTTCCATCGTGATCCAGGAGGGCTGGGCGGACGAGGCGTTTATCGAGCGGCATGTGTCCGGCTTTGACAAAGTCCGGGGGCTTTTCGAGGACTTCGACGCCGGGGCCGCCGTCAGGGTCTGCGGCCTGGACGTCGATCAGGTCCGGGAAGTCTGCCGCCTGTTCGCAACCAGGCGGGGATCGCTCCATCCGGATCTTGGCGTTTACATGAACCGGCACAGCACAGCTACGTCCTGCCTGGAGATCATCCTCCTGGCCGTGTGCGGGAACATCGGCGTGTCCGGGGGCAACATCTTCCCCGGCGCGGTCATGCCCCTCGGCTCCCATTCCGATGAGACGCGTCCGGAAACGTGGCGCACTGTGGCCACGGGCTTCCCGGCCATCCTGGGGGTTTTCCCCCCGAATGTCATGCCCGAAGAGATCATGAGCGACCACTCGGAAAGGCTCCGGGCGGTGCTCTGCGCGGGCGCCAACCCGCTCAGGTCCTACGCGGACACGACCGCCTACGAGAAGGCCTTCGAAGAGCTGGATCTCCTAGTCACCTGCGAGCTATCCATGACCGAGACGGCGCGCCTGTCCCACTACGTGTTACCCGCACGGTCCGGTTACGAGTCCTGGGACGCCTCCTTCTTTGCGTGGACGTTCCCGGGGATCTACTTCCAGATGCGACCGCCGGTGCTTGCCCCCGAAGGGGAGCGCCTGGAGCTGGGTCAGATCTTCACGCTCCTGGCCGACCGCCTGGGCCTCATCCCTCCCATTCCGGAGTACCTTGGGGAGGCGGCCGGTATGGACCGGAGGGCCTTTGGAAAGGCGCTGATGAGATACGTCTCGGAGGAGCCCCGGGCCAGGGACATGATGCCTTTTCTCCTCGCCGTGACCCTTGGGAAGGAACTCAGGTCCGCCAACCTGGCCGCACTCTGGGGCATGCTCCAGACCATGCCCGCCCCCTTCCGGGAAAACGCGGCCCGGGCCGGATTCACACCGGGCCCCTCCTTGGGCGAGGAGCTGTTCCAGGCCGTTCTGGACCACCCGCAGGGACTGTGGGTCGGAGAATGCGACCCCTCCAGGAACCTGGACCTCCTTCAGACGGAGGACAAGAGGCTCCACATCGATTATTCAGAGGTGCGGGAGTGGATCGAGGGGATCACACCCGAGGCCGAAGACGAGGCCCTGGCAGGAAGGGGCGAGTGGCCGTTCATCCTGGTCGCGGGGCGGCACATGGACATGAACGCCAACACCCTGATGCGAAACCCTGACTGGAACCGGGGAAAGAGGGCCTGCACCCTGGCCATGCACCCCGAGGACGCGGAGCAGGCCGGGCTTAGGGACGGCCAGACGGTGAGGGCCGTCACAGAGGCAGGGGAGGAAACCGTCGAGCTGGAGGTGACAAAGGCCACGAGGCGCGGCATGGTCATCATTCCCCACGGGTTCGGCCTCGAGTATGACGGCAGGGTTTACGGAGCCAATGTGAACCGGCTCACCAGCGCCGCCCACAGGGATCCCCTGGCCGGGACACCCCATCATCGTTATGTGCCCTGCAGGGTGGAGGCTGCATAAACCACAGCGGACCTCATGGGGCTTTTTCAAACCATTCAGATGCCGGTCCGCAGGGAGGCGGCGCGGGCCGGCGGGGAAGGACTCTCAGGATGAGCGTTCTTTTTGAGAGGACCGAAATCAACAACATGGTGCTGGCGAATCGTTTTGTACGATCTGCCACATGGCTGGGTCAGGCGGCGCGCGACGGCGCCGTCACCCCGAGTCTGATCCATACGATGAAGACCCTGGCCGAGGGCCGGGTGGGTCTCATTATTTCGGGTCACGCCTATGTGAGCCCCGAGGGCCTGGCCGGTCCCTGGCAGCTCGGGGCCTACAAGGACGAGCTGGTGCCGGGCCTCAAGGAGCTGACCGGAGCGGTTCATGATGCCGGATCCAGGATCGTGATGCAGATTGCCCACGCCGGGACGTTTGCCTTTGCAAAGGAGACCGGCCAGGAACCCTGGGCCGTCTCGATCTTCGAAGGTCTGGCCCGTTCACCGCGACGGGAGATGACCGTGGGGGATATTCAAGCCCTGGCGGCGGCCTTTGGGGATGCGGCTCGAAGAGCCAGAGAGGCTGGCTTTGACGGCGTGCAGATCCACGCGGCCCACGGGTACCTGCTCAGCCAGTTCCTCTCCCCCGCCTTCAACCGCCGCAGGGACGACTACGGAGGGAGCGTCGAAAACCGCTCCAGGGCTCCCCTCGAGGTGTACCGCGCCGTGCGGGAGGCTGTGGGCGCGGACTACCCGGTGCTCATCAAGATGAACGGCAGGGACTTTAGGAAAGGCGGCCTGGAGCTGGAGGATGCTCTCAAGGCTGCGCTGAAGCTCGAGGCGGCGGGCCTCGACGCTATTGAGCTCAGCGGCGGCCTCGTCACCGCGGGCAAGCTTTCCCCGAGCCGCCCCGGGATCAAGACCGAGGCCAGGGAGGCCTACTTCAGGGAGGAGGCCCGGGTCTTCAAAGAGAAGCTTCAAATCCCACTGATCCTTGTGGGCGGCATCCGTTCCTTCGGTGTTGCCGAGGGCCTGGTTCAGAAAGGGGTTGCGGATTATATCTCCCTGAGCAGGCCCCTGATCCGGGAGCCGGACCTTGTCAGGCGATGGATGGAAGGCGACCGGCAGAGGGCCGCCTGCATATCGGACAACCTCTGCTTCGGACCGGGAAGAAAAGGGGAAGGGGTTTACTGCGTGACCGAGAAGAAGACGAGTTCCCCGCCCGGGGACTGACGGTGGGTACGGCCCTGTAATCCTACCCCCGGGAGCCGTCCTCGGAGGAAAGCGGCGTGGCAGCGGCCACGAACAAGCCAACAATCAGCAGGACGGCCCCGGTGATAAAGGATATGGCGTAGGAGCCCGTGAACTTGAACAGGGTCTGGGACAGGCGGGCCATGAAAAAACCGCCCGACCCCCATGCCGTAAAGACCATCCCGTAGTTCAGCCCGAAGTTCTCCACCCCCCAGAGGTCCCGGGAGATGGTCGGAAAGATCAGCGTGTTGGTCCCGTAGTTGAAGCCCACCATGGAGGTGAGGAGGATCAGGACGACCGCCGACCCGTTCTCCGCGCCCACGATAAAGATGGCCGCGATCATCAGGACCGCCTGAAAGGCCGTCACAAAGATCAGGAGCTTTTTCCGGCCGATCCGGTCGGAGATGTACCCGCCGCCGATTCGCCCCAGGGCGTTTCCCACGGCCAGGAGGGCCAGGGCTAGAAAGGCGGCCTCCCCGAGCGACTTGGCGGCCATCTCGGCCACCGAACCGATGACCATGAGCCCCACGCCGCCGCCGATGAAGAAGAGGAACCAGACCCGCCGGAACTGATAGCTCCGGAGCATGCGCGCCATGTTCTGACGGAGGTTCGCGAAACGCTTCTTCGTGGTGCGCCGGGGCGAGGGCGGGTCGGAAAGATAAAGCGCGCAGAGGACCCCGATGACGGTGGTGTAGATCCCCACGATGAAAAGGGTCTGGCTCAGGCCGTACGTCTTCAGGAAGTACTGGACCAGCGGGGCGATGTAGATCGGCGAGATCCCGGCCCCGGCGACCACGATCCCGGTCACCAGGCCCATTTTCCGGACGGGAAACCATTTCATGACGGTCGGTGTGGCAGCGGCCCAGGTCCATGAGATGCCGAACGGGGCGAGCACGCCCCATCCAAACACCCAGGCCCAGTAGTTGGCCGTAAGGCCGCAGACGATCAAGCCGCCGCCTACGCAGATCATTCCGAATACGGATGTGAACTTGGGTCCCCAGCGGTCGTAGAACGGGCCGGTGAGGAGCGTGGAGAAGGCGAACACCAGATTGAAGGAGGCAAAGGGATCGTTCAACGCGGCCAGATCCCAGTCAAAGGCGCCTCCGGTCTCGATGGACCTGCGGATCACCACCTTGAAAAGGCTCCATGCGTATCCGAAACCGCAGAGCAGATTGATGATTACGGTGGCCCAGAGGATTCTCCAGGCCTTGGCCATGTTGGTTCCCTGTTCAGAGCTCAAGGTGCCATTTCCTCTTTTCATGGAGTTCGGATGAAAGCAGCAGCAGGAGGCACGCGTCCCGTGCAGGCCGAAGATTCCGTGCCTATCACAGAGAGGGGATGAAATCAATGCCCATGGACTGCGCGCCTGCGCTTTCATCTTGACAAACCACCACCGGTGGATGCAGAAAGTTTCCATCAAACACAGGAGCGGTTCACCATGACGAAGCGTGCGGTAGGAATCATCATTGCGGGGTTCTTTACCTTATTCGTGGCCTTCGCCGTCCGGTACGCCTACGGGCTGATCCTGCCTCACATGCTGCCTGCCCTGGCCATCTCAAAGACCCAGGCGGGAATCATCTTTTCCTCCTACTTCTTCACTTACACCCTCCTGGCGCCGGTCTTCGGTCTGCTTGTGGACCGGTCCGACGCAAGGGTGCTCCTGGCCGTCTTTGTGACCGTTCTCGGGATCGGCGCCTCTCTCATGTCCCTTTCCGCTACCGTGCTTCAGGCGAGCATCTTTTTTGCGCTGGCCGGGATCGGCCACTCGGCGTGCTGGGCCCCGGTCGTGACGGTGGTGATGCGATGGTCAAGCGAGAGCAGGCGGGGCATCGTCCTCTCCGTGGTCGATCTCGGGAGCACCGCCGGTATCGCCGTCTGGAGCGTCATGATTCCGGTGATCATCGGGGTCTTTGACTGGAGAGCGGTCTGGGTCAGTCTGGGAATCACCGCGTTCCTGGTGGCGGTTGCGAACCTCGTGCTGATTCGAAGCCATCCTCCGGACGCCCCGGGCAACCCGGACCCAGGCCCCGACCCACGGGCCCGGGTCCCGATCCGGGAGGCATACAGGGCCATCTTCCGGGATTCCAGATTTTACTTGATCGGCTTCTCCTACTCGCTCATCAGCTTCTCGATCATCATCCCGTTCACGTTCCTGACGAGCTATGCGACCCAGGAGCTGGCTATTCCCTTTGCATCCGCAACCGCCCTCGTGGCGGTGATCGCCGTGGCCGGCGCCATCGGCAAGCTGATCCTGGGTCATGTGTCGGACACCGTGGGCAGGATCAAGATCATGATGCTCTGCGGTGTGCTCACGGCCGCAGGCAGCCTGGGCCTGATCCTGAGTCACGGCCTTTTCGCGCTGGTCCTCTTCTCGGCCGTTTTCGGGGTCGGCTACGGGACCCTCTGGCCGGTCTACGCCGCCTCCGCCCGGGACCTGTTTCCCAAGGAATACGCCGGGAGCATTATCGGCCTCTGGACCCTGTACCACGGCCTGGGCTCCATCGTGGCCCCGGTCATCAGCGGCTGGACCATCGATGCGACAGGGACCTGCTTTTGGGCCTTCATGCTGGCCGCGTTCAGCTCCGTTGGCTCTATTGTTCTCCTAGTGCCCATGGCCGGAATGAAAGGAACTGCAAAAATATAGATCCAAGAAAAGGGCCGGCCGATCCGACGGACCGGCCCGCGCGGGAGGACCCAGGAGCGGCTCTTTCCGGCAAGTCATTTCCTGAAAGTCTGCAAGCCTTGCGCTCATCCGCCACTTGAAGACGACTTCAAGGATGGAACGGCCATCCTGCTTCCTCTGGACCCATCGATTCTCCGGTTTCGATAAGGCTTGAAATATCAGGTGAATAAATCCCCGGTTTTTGCTGGTTTTTTCAGGGTTGCTTTTTGGGATGTTTTCATCAAAAATAAGCTGTTTTTTAGGACAAAAAGAAGGAATTGAGAGGGTCCAGGAACCCTGAGCCCTTCCAAAATGACCCGAAATCGTGAATGATAGGGATGAATTGCGGATGTTGCGGAGTATTGGATAGGGAATCATGATAATGATCATAAAAGGAGGTAGGCAAAATGGCGAAGATATTCGTGATGAGATACAATAACGGCAAACTTCCCCCCGCTGCCTTGACGGATGAGGTCAAGCAACAAATCGGTGGAGCCCTGGAAAATTATGTAAAAGAACATCCTCAGGTCAAATTCAACGGGCTTTGGGTCAATGAAGAGGGAGTAGGAATCTGCGATTGGGAGGCCCCTGATGTAGAATCCGTGAAAAACTTCATAGACAGTGCCGGTGGATCTTATGATGAAATCGTGAAAGTGGATAAGTTGCTATAATTCGATCAAGCTTGGTATGAATCATTCGTCCCTATAAAAGCTATGTAGCTCCGCTGCATGGCTTTTTTGCTTCGATCAGGAGCCATGGCCTCCATGAAAAGCTATGATCTGGTGTTTGCCGGTCATGTGACCATCGACGACATTGAAGCTCGCGAGGGCTCTTCTTCCGGAGTCCCTGGAGGCGCACCGTTTTTCGGGGCCCTTGCAGCCGTGCCGTCCGGGAAGAAAATTGCGGTGGTCACAAAAATGGCCAGGCAGGATGAGCCTATACTGACGTTACTCAGGGCAGCCGGCGTGGATGTCTTTCTCATCGAGGCGTCCGAAACCACCCGGATGCGAGTGGTGCACCCGACCGACAACATGGAGGAGAGACAGCTTTACCAGGTAAAGAACGCGGGGTTCTTTCAGCTTGAAGAGATGCCCATGCTGGAGCCATGCAGGATTCACCTCGGGGCCCTGACAGACCAGGAATTTACCTTTGAGTTTATGGGCCAGTTGAGGCAGCGGGCCTCTTGTTTATCCATGGATATGCAGAATATTGTACGGCAGGTGGATCCAAAGACCGGGAGGATCCATTTCAGGGATGATCCGATCAAAAAGGAAATGATCCATCTTGTAAATATCGTGAAACTGGATGTGGTTGAAGCGGAGATCTTAACCGGGAAGTCTGACCTGAAAGAAGCCGCTTCTTTCCTGGAAGATTGGGGAAGCCTTGAAACCATGATCACTTGTTCTGAAGGGATCCTGATTCGATACCGAAGTAAAAACTACTTTGAACGATACACAAACCGTAGCGTCCATGGAAGGACAGGTCGCGGCGACACCACCATTGGATCGTACCTCGCCTGGAGGATCGATCACGATGTGCCCGAATCTCTCACGTTTGCCGCGGCTCTCACATCCATTAAGATGGAAACCCCCGGCCCGTTCCACGGTTCTATGGATGATGTACTTGCGCGGATGCGTTAGACAGCGCCATTCGGAACCCTCTACTTACTTCTCGGCATTGCACAACCGGTCGGCTTCGGCTTCGAGCATCTGATGGAGCGCCTCTTCCACCGTGCTCCGGACCGTCTCCCCGAGGTGGTCTTTGACGACGCACTATCTTATCCCTTGATATATCCGAGTTCTGCTGAAATCTTCAGAGCGGTTTCCTTGAGCATAGCAATGAATTCCTGTTTCTCTTCTCTGAATATGGATTCCGCGGACCCGACTAAGGAAATAGAAGCAATGACATGGGTGTTATAATCAAAAATAGGGACGGATAAAGACCCGGCACCCAGATCCACTTCCGAGTTACTCGTGCTGAATCCCTGGGTTCGAATGCTTTCAAGTTCCTGCTCGAGCTCTTCAACATTCGTAATGGTATTTTTATTCATTTTATCGAGCCCTCTTTTCTGAATCATTTCATGGAGAAAAGAGCGGCTTTTAAACGCGAGTACGGCCTTGCCCGGGGCCCCTGCATGGAGAGGAAGCCGGACCCCGTTTTTTATGGTTAATTTGACTAGTCTTGGACTCTCAATCGTGTCCACACACAAGACATCCATTTCATCGCTTATGGTTAATACGGCTGTTTCCTGAGAACGCTCCGCCATGGATATGAGATGGGGACGTGTGATTTCAATCAGGGAATTATTTTTTGCCGCCAGAATTCCGAGTTTGAAAAGATTAAAGCCAAGGCAAAACTTGTTTGTTATTTCATTTTTTTCAAGGAACTTATTTGCAATGAACACTTTTATATAGTTATAGGTCGTGCTTAAAGGAATGGAGAGCTTTTCGGATATTTCCTGTGCCGATAATTCCCGATTCTCCGCGTCGAAAAGGGAGAGTATTTGAATAGCTTTTTCCAAAGAAACAAATGACTTACCCATCTTAGACCTTCAGCATGACAATCAATATTTAATGCTTTTCCAAATCTCCCGTTCCTCTTCTCTCCAATCAGGACCAAACTTCTTGTCAAAATACGATCCCAATCTTTCAAACCATCGGCCCCAGGAATTTTTACCTTTCTCTTTTGCTTCAAGCACATCCTGCAAGTAGGTGGTAATATTGGTTAGTTCCTCTTTTGGAATGTAAAAAGCCGCGCCCTTGTTGTAGGATTCTAGAACGTCTTGAGGCGTTAGTGCATGCGCGGTTAACATCACCGCTGTCAATCCGATTTTCCCCACCATGTCCAACAGGGCATAGCCATCAACACCCATGATATCAAGGATGGCAAGGTCAAAGGTTTCTGATTCCAAGAGCGATTTGGCCTCAGCGAAGCACGATGCCGTTTTGATCCGGCACATGGGCAACAGATCACTCAGAGATTCCAGGATGTCCTTCTCGTCATCTACAATAAGAATTTTTTTATCTTTTAATAAATCTGTATTCTTCATAGGAGTACCTGAACTTGCTATTATTTTAAATAGTCGATCGTTTTCAACAAGTTGGCCATGGTGGCGTGGCAGGGGGTCGGAACACCTGTCTCCATTCCGTATTCCACGGATAACGTAAAATATTTTTCGCTTTTTTGAAAAGGAAGGCAGTGCCCCCTTGTGGTATCAATTGAAGCTGCGAAACCCAAATTGAGCCACGAAAGGAGCACTGCCATGGAATCCGATTCTACACGATCTCCGGAGAAAATCATCCATTTCAACGAAGCCGCCGTTAAAGATCACCTCGGAGAGATGGTCCGCAGCACGGTGGAAGAAACGCTCAACCAGATGCTCGAAGCCGAAGCCGACAGATTGTGCAATGCCGAGAAGTACGAGCGAACGGAGGCCCGGAAAGACACGCGGGCCGGCCATTACCAGCGGAAGCTCCACACCCGGGCAGGAGAGGTCTCTCTCAAGATGCCCAAACTCAGGAAACAAACCTTCGAGACGGCCATCATCGAGCGATACCGCCGCCGGGAGAGCTCGGTCGAAGAAGCTCTGATCGAGATGTACCTGGCCGGTGTCAGTGTCAGACGCGTCGAGGATATCACCGAAGCCCTCTGGGGCACCAAGGTCAGCCCGGGGACGATCAGCAACCTCAACAAGAAGGTCTACAAGTCCATTGAGTCCTGGCGGAAGCAGCCGATCAAAGAAAGGTATCCCTACGTCTACCTCGACGGCATCTCCTTGAAGCGCACCTGGGCCGGTGAAGTGACCAATGTCAGCGTGCTTGTCGCGATCGGAGTCAGTGATCGCGGTTACCGAAAGATCCTCGGCATCGTCGAAGGCGCCAAAGAAGACAAGGCCGGGTGGTCCGGCTTTCTGCGGCACCTGAAAGAGCGTGGCCTCAAGGGCGTCCGTCTCTTCATCAGTGACGCCTGCATGGGGCTGGTCGAATCGCTGGGGGAGTTTTACCCCGATGCCCGCTGGCAGCGCTGTACGGTCCACTTTTACCGCAACGTCTTCAGCGTGGTGCCGTCGAAAAAGATGCCCCTGGTCTCGGCCATGCTCAAGGCCATCCATGCCTCCGAGGACCTTCAAGCCGCTCGAGACAAGGCCAAATCCGTTGTCGCCAGGCTCAAACTCATGAAGCTGTCCAAAGCTGCTAAAAAAATCGAGGAGGGCATCGAGGACACCCTGGCGTACTACCGCCTGCCTCAGAAGCACTGGTGGCGAATCCGGACCAACAATGCCCTTGAGAGGATCATGAAGGAGATCCGGCGGAGGACCCGGGTCGTGGGCGCCTTCCCGGACGGTAACTCGGCTCTGATGCTCTGTGCAGCTCGATTGCGTCATATCGCCGGAACCAGTTGGGGGCGGAAACGGTATCTAAACATGGACCTTCTCAAGGATCAGGAACTGGAAGAACAGATGGAGGCAGCTACCGCCTGAACCATGACTGGGGCGCTGCTGAAAAAAGCGAAAAATTCTTTACACTACC
>Ga0272444_10001208_pt1 | contig 25352 bp, 16 predicted proteins | sample SSMForm13_FD_201033 | JGI IMG/M metagenome (GOLD analysis project Ga0272444, IMG submission 201033) | Marine sediment archaeal communities from Little Sippewissett salt marsh, Falmouth, MA, United States - SSM-Form-13 | ecosystem: Environmental > Aquatic > Marine > Wetlands > Sediment ...
CAGCCCTGGTAGCCAACCATGTTGAGGGTTGTATTCTGCGCTGCCCAGGTTTCGCCGTTATCGTCGCTCCGGTAGACTCCCAGAGACTGGGCGGTCTGCTTGCTGGTGTAGTTGGCATAGATGACATTGGGGTCGGCAGGCGAGACGGCGATCTTGGTCTTCCCGATCAGGCTGCCCGAGGGCTGGCCGGTTCCCGCCCCGGTCCACGTCAGCCCGTCATCTGTGGAAACCTTGACGCCGTTGGCTCCATAGGCATATCCCTTCGCCGCATACACGCGATTCGGGTCTCCCGGTTTCCACTTGACGTCGTACCACCGCCCTGCCGAGTTTACCAGGGTCCAGGTGTCTCCCTCATCGGTGGACCTGTAGAGACCGTTCCGGGTTCCGGCAAGGATAGTCCCCGTATAAGGATTCGCCTCGATCACATTGGTGCCGGTCATGTCGCTCAGGGGATAGGAAAGGCCGGTTGTGCTCCAGGTCTCTCCCCCGTCAGTCGACTTCAGAATACCCACGCCGAAGAGGCCCGGATACGAGCCGTTTCCCTCGCCTGTGCCGACGAGGATGATGTCCGGATTCCAGGGGAGAACGCATATCGCGCCTATGGCCAGGGTGGGAAGTGCATCAGTCGTGGTCCTCCATGTGTCCCCGCCGTTTTCCGATACCCAGAGCCCGCCGCTGGCGGCTCCCACATACACCGTGCCCGGGCTGGTGGGATGAAAGTCGATCGAGATAATGCGGCCGGACATATTGACCGGCCCAATGGCGAACCAGCTGGCCTTGGGCGACTCGCCGAGCACCGTCTCGCGCTCCTTCTCACGCTCCACCCGGGCCTGCCAGACCTCCCAGCGGGCGCCGAACTCCGGGAGCATGCCGTCCGTCATTCTTTGCTCCAGGAGCCACTTGATGCGGTTATACGGCTTCCAGCCGCTTCCCCTCTGTGTTTTGAGCTCCGGATGCGCTTCGTAGAAGGCGGCCATCTCACTCAGCCAGACAAGTTCCGGATCACCGTCTACGGGATCCTCAGCCGCGAATGCGCAGAGCGGCTGCATGCCGACAACCCCTATGGCAAGAGTCAGGACAGTAAGGCTCAGGATAGCAGGACGGAGAATGGCGAGACGGAAAACGGTTGATAATTCTCCCAGCGAAGCAGTGATTCTGGACATTATGACAGCCTCCTCGCGCGGCAGAGTGTGAACTGCGGTACTCGCTTATACCATATTATACCAACACCCTCTGCCTATGAGAATAGGCTGATCCGTCTGTAGAGATGCAAGATGCCGGCTTGGGGAGGCCGTTGCAAGAGCTCGCCTGGGCCGCCGCTCGCTACCCGAACAAGTATATGACGGCTATGAGCGATATGAAGACCAGCGGGTATGCGACACGGCCGATGCGGTCGATTCTGCGCACCGTCTGCGGGCGGGTCTTGACCAGCGTGCTCCCTGTAGCCACGGTCACCAGCGACGCCGCCACAACAAGAGTGGCCCCCAGCAGAAGGTAGTCCATTAGCGTCAGGTAGGACAGTTTAGGCACGAGCGCCCCGAGCATGAAGCGGTATGCGATCAGCGTAAGCACCGTGGTAACCGAGGTTCCCACCCGGGTGGGAATGACTTCCGGGTTTATCCAGAAGGGCATCCAGGCCATCGCCATGATAAGAAGCAGGGGGACGAGCATCTGCACAATGTAGTAGCCCACGAGGCGCTCGACGTCCATCGTCACGGTGAGCCGCGAAAGGGGCGGGCCTCCGGGAATGGCGCGAAACTCATCACGCTCCATCCTCGCCGGGCCCACCTTCCAGTCACCTATGGAGAGGTCGGGGTTCGCGGCCACGCCGAGCCCCGGGGATTCGACCATAATGACCTCATCTGTACCGGCTCCATAGACGACGAGCTGCACATGCAGCGTCTGGGAGTCCAGCGGAAAACGGCGCAGGTCGAGAGGCGACGCAAAGGTCCCTATCATGCGCTGCCGGTAGGCAACGCTGCCATCCGGCTGAATCGCGACTACATTTGGCAGGTCGGCATCTGCATCGCGTTTGTTGAATACGAGGACGTCGGGCATCCAGACTTCTGAGACCGGCACGACTCGAACCCTATCCCCCGCAAGCCGCGGGTCATGCCAGCTTGCTATGAAAAACATGTCGGCCTCAAACATCTCGTTGACGTCGATGACTTTCATGAGATCGATGAGATAGAATGAGACCTCGATCCGTGTAGGCCCTTCTCCGGGCGGACGCTGGCTGACGAGGTCATCCACATCGGCGGCCGACGCAGGGACACTGACGAGTAGGACAAATACCAGAAAGAGCGCGAGTCCTGCCGGTAGGGGCACATGGGGATAGCGCATCTTCACTTCCAGCCTCCTCTGCTGCTGCCGGCTCGGAAAGGTCCGCAATTCTCGTTGCGACTCGTCCTGTTTGAAGCGCCCCGGTGAAGGTCTTCATTGCCGGGCAAAGGTTAGCGCAAGGGCCGCATGAAGGGAAGCGAATTTTGACGGGCCCCGGGCGGTCCGACCTGGTCGGCCGGACCGCCCTTCAGGCGAAATCAAGCGGATACTACCCTGTACTCATCTAGTCATCATCGGGACTGGTCCAGGTCCCCCCTTCCCGATCTCCGGTATACCGGATATGGAAGCGGTCGATCTTGCCGTCGAACTTAAACGGCGCCCGATCGTGATAGTCCAGGGCGACCGGTGACCCGAGGTCCATGCCGATGTCGAAGGTCTCCGAAGCCGTGAAAGTGCCCGGCACGGAGCGCTCGATCCGGCCCCGGCCGATCTCGCGGCCGTCCACCGTGAATGTGACCGTCGCCGGTCCCTCCCGCTCAGGGCTGTCGTAGGCTACGTCGACTTCAATCGTGGCCTTGCCCGCCCCGAGCGGCTCATCCGCGGCGACCTTGTAGCGGTTGAGCGTCATGGCGTTGTATTCGGCCTTGAGGAGGCCATCGTCCATATAGACCGTGAAGCCCGCGGAGATGCCGCCCACGCAGTAGAGCACCCCGCTCGCCCTATCGGGGAGCTCCGCCTCGATCACCGCATGCGATGAGAAGCCGCTGGCGAACTTGGGCGCCATGGACTCCGGGATCCGCCCCTGGCCCTCGAAGAAGGTCCATTCGGTCAGCCTGCTCGCCTTCATCTCCTGCGGAGCGAATGTGGAGGTATAGAGCCCGCCGCCTATGGGGAAGACATGGTTTTTGGTGGCTTCGATGGTGAAGATGTCCTGCATCTGGCGGAGCTTATCGGGCATCTTCCGCGCCAGGTCGTTGGCCTGCGAGTAGTCCTCGGTTATATTATAGAGCTCCCAGGTGTCCTTGTCCGGGTCCCACGTGAGCACGCCCTGAAGCCCCGGTATCCAGGGCTTGCGCGGGCCGGAAACAGCGGCAAACCACCCGTCGTGATAGATGCCGCGGCTGCTCACGACGTCGAAGTACTGCGTCGTCTTGCGGCCCTCGGCCCGGGCGTCCTCGAAGGTGTAGACCATGGAGACGCCGTCCAGCGGCGTCTGCTCCACGCCGGCGAAGGTGTGGGGCGGCGTGATCTCAAGAATCTCGTATATGGTGGGTGCGATGTCGTTTACGTGATGGAACTGGCCGCGCGGAGTGGCGTCGGGCTTGATCCGCGCGGGCCACGAGATAACAAGCGGCGTCCGCATCCCGCCGAAGTGCCCGGCGACGAGCTTGGTGCTCTTAAATGGCGTCTCCCCCGCCCAGGCCCAGCCGTGGTGGTACATGGGGTCGAGGAGCGGCCCGCCCAGGGCCGCGATGCCGCCGTAGTCGCGCTCCAGCACATCAAGGTGCTCATCTATCGTGGAGACCATGCCGTTCTGGGCCAGGAGCTCGGAGATGGAGCCGTTCATGCCCTCGGCCGATGCGCCGTTATCCGAGTGGATGTAGATGATGAGGGTGTTGTCGCGTATGCCGAGGCTCTCGAGCTCCTCAACTATACGGCCGTACTCGGTGTCGGTTTGCTCGAGGAAGCCGGCATAGACCTCCATGAGCCGCGTCTGGAAGGCGCGGTGCGCCTTGGGGATGCTGCGCCACTTCTCCATGGTGGGATCAATGGGCGTGAGCCTGGCGTCCTCGGGTAGCCAGCCCATGGCCTTCTGGCGTTTGAAGGTCTCCTCGCGGAGCTTCTCCCAGCCCTCGTCGAACTTGCCCTTGTACTTGTCCGCCCACTCCTTCTGGACATGGAAGGGCCCGTGCACCGCCCCCGGCGTGAACCAGAGGAAGAACGGCCGCTCAGGGTGCATGGACCTGTGTTTGCGCATGAACTGGATGGCCTTGTCCGTCATGTCCTCGGTGAAGTGGTATTGGGGATCATGGGGAGGCTCCACGGGATTGGTGTTCTCCCAGATCCGCGGCTCGTACTGCGAGGTCTCGCCGGCGATGAAGCCGTAGAAGTAGTTAAATCCCAGCCCCGTGGGCCACTGGTCCTTGGGGCTTGAGGGCGTAAGCTCGTCTATGGGCGTGTTGTGCCACTTGCCGAAGGCGGCGGTGGCGTAGCCGTAGGCGCCGAGCACCTGGGCCACCGTAGCGGCCGAGCGCGGGATTCTGCCTATGTAGCCGTCCCAGTCGGCGGCGAGCTCGGCGATGGTGCCCGCGCCCACCCGGTGGTGGTTGCGGCCCGTCATGAGCGAGGCCCGCGTGGGCGAGCACATGGCTGTGGTATGGAACGCGTTGTAGACAATGCCATCCCTTACGAGCGACTCCATCGTGGGCATGTGGACGGGGCCGCCGAAACACTCGGGGTTACTGAAACCGGCATCGTCCGTCATGAGGATCACGATGTTGGGAGCGTCTTTGGGGAGACGCTGGGGCTCGGTCCTCCACTTGTGCGTGGATTCCTTAAGCGTGCGGCCCGCGACGCTCGCCGACGGGTTCTCAGCAAACGGCAATGCCTCCTGGGCACCCGCCGTGCCCGCGGAAGACGCCAGCACTGCTACTGCAGTAATCCAACCGGCATGCTCTTGCTTCATGTTGGCTCCTCCTCCCTTATGAGTGTTTATATTCACCTTCCCCGCCCGCCAGGTTCTCTTGAAAACGGTTCCAATCCCGCTCCACGCGCCCGCGGGCTGGCGCCACGCGCCCTGGATGGCTGGGCCGAAGCCCATGGACCATCCTCCAGACCACAGCTTAGAAGTAGATACCTCCACAGAAGGTCCAACCGTCCCAATCCCCGAATACGTACTTGACCTCTGCGAACGCCGCTGTCCGCTCCGTGAGCATGAAGCCCGCTCCGCCGCCACCGTTAATCCCGAATTCCGCATTATCTGAGGTGAAGGCGAACTGCAGGCCCAGCAGAGGATAAAATCGACCCCTGCCCGAGCTCAGCACGAAGTGGTAGTCGGCATCAATCTTAAACACTGTCTTGCTGGGAAAGTAGACAGATCCCTGGGCGGTGATCTGCGATATGTCGCCGCCAAGCCAGAAGTTCTTGCGCAACTGAAATCCGAAATCACCGTCGTGAGCACCGGCCCCCAGGCCCCAGCCCCTGGTGTGAGCCGGCGATGTTGCCGCCAGAATGAGGACCACAACAACCAAAAGCACGCTACTCAAAGACCGCATGACAACTCCTTTCGTTTTCCCGACCACCGCGGGAACAACTCTGTTATTGAAGGCTCCGGACGGGTCCTGCTGGATTTCTGCATGTAAAGATCCGGACCTCGAGCCTCTCCTACTGACCATCGCCTCCCGGCATCGGCAGAAAGATCTGCGCCTGGAACCGGAGTTGCCAGTCGGGGCCAATGTCCGGGCTTACGGCATAGAAGTACGCCTGTGACTGCAGGTTGACGGGCATCTTGCCCAGGCTTATGAGCTTGCCACCGCCCGCGCCGAAGGGCACCTTCCACTTCTGGCCTGAATCGGCCTCCCAGTTAACCGTGATGATGGGCGCACTGTTTACGTACCACCCTCCCCCGAGCTGATAGACTATGAAGTACTGAAAGGATGCCTGGTTCACATCCGCCGCGTCCTCATCGCCTGCAAAAGACCACACATTGTTCGCCAGGGCGCCGAGGGTCCAATCCCCGGGCTGCGCAAGAACCACTCCCGAGATTCCGGCACCCCACTTCTGGGTACCCCGCAGCTCACCGCCCGACGGAAACTGAAACACGGGACCCAGCCCCCACATGACCCCGCTTGAAGACGGAACATAGAAGGCCGTGAACACAATGTCGCTGAGACCCGTCGAGATCGTGCCGCTCTCTGAGGCCAGGTCCGGCACCCAGACTATGGGAAAGATGGTGCGCGTTATGAGCTTACCTTTCGCAAAGGGGATGACGGGTTGAATGTTCAGCACATTCGAAGCCCTGTCGTAGATCCCCAGGCCGAAGTCGGTGTTGTTCTGAAATGGCAGGCTGATAACGTTGGCTATGGGATTCGCCGCTGTGCGGGACATGGCCTCCATGTCAGTATTCCCGGACTCCCCATTTGCCGTCACCGCCGCCCCCGCCAAAACTAGAATGAGCAGTGCTACCGCCGAAATCCTCAACATGAGCGCCTCCTGGCATTTGCGAACACTTCGTCTATTCGTGCAGCTCCTTTGCCAACTTTATGGTATTAACCCATCCCGCGGGTGATGTCAATCTGGTTTCATACAGCTGCCTCCGGACGTTTCCCTGCCCGCGATTCTACTCGGCCCGGACCAGCGCGGGTGGCGCCCACTCCCCCGAGAGCGCCTCAGGCTCCGGGATATAGAGCCTCAGCACCATATAGAACGGCCCGTCGGGGGCAGGGAGCCAGTTGGCCTCCTCTGCGCTCCCGGGCGAGTCCTTCTGGACATAGAAGACTGTGGTGCCGTCCTTTTCTTTCACGAAATCGTCCAGCATGGGGGAGTTGAGGAGGTAGCGGTCCAAGCGGTTGTGGATGAAAAGCTGCGTCTTGCCGTCATACATCGAGAGCGACCAGAACGCCTTTGACGGTGGCAGCTCGCCCTCTTCGAATGTCAATGTGTACCTGTGCTCTGAGGCATCGAGTGGCCGTCCCTCCGAGTCCACAAGGTAAGTTGGGTACACCGCTTCTGCGGCCGAGTTGCCGTAAAGGCCGATGAGCGCCGCGGCTGCCCGCTGGAGATAGAAGTCCGGCTGGTCGAATCTCGCTGCGGATTCTTTCAGGAACTCGCGCGTGCCGAAGATGAAAGCGCTCCCCAGGGGATCGGCTGAGACCTCCCCGGCGAAGGCCTTGATATCCGCGAGCCCCTGTTTGACGCCTGCTTCCATGGCCTCTGCCATCTCGGGCTCAAGCGCCCCGAGGTCAAACTTCCCCGGTCTGCCGATTCCTATCTTTGCAAACCTCGCCATGAGGTCCGCCTCGTCGGGATGGGGTGTCACCTGGTCTAAGGCGAAGTCCAGGTACTCAAGGGCAGCCGGCGTGTACTCGACCCCCGCCACCCACTCCGGGAAGGCAACTGCCGGCGCCTCGGGCGGGGCCGGTTCTCCCAGGAACGAGCTTAAGGCCTCAAGCCCATAGCCGGCCTGGATCTCCTTCACCGGCTCCATGTCGGCGGCATCGAAGAGCTGCGTCCTTATGACGGCGAACACGAGATTGGTCTCGCTCCGAATGACCTCGGCCACGCCCTCGGGCTTCTCGCCCTTATAGCCGGGCCCGGCCAGGAGGTACCTGCCGCCATCGTTCCCGGTGACCCTGGTCCCGATGTAGGCGAAGTTGTGCGTGTACCAGTCGATGAGCTGGATGCTGTAGTAGCGGTCCTCCTCCATCTCGGGTACGGCCATCACCATGGGCTCGGTCCTTAAGTCCATCCAGAACATGCAGTAGGGCGTATCCGCGTTCGGAGTCACTACGGCCTTGTCCTCCGGCGTGAAGAGCCTGGCCGCGCAGGAGACCTGGTTAAGGGGCCCCTTGTAATCGGGCGAGTCGGTGTTGATGACGTAGTCGTAGACCGTCTTACAGTTCATCACCATCGGAAAGCCGTAGACATAGGCGTCCCGGGTGATGGCCTTCGCCTCATCCGGCGTGACGCGCTGGTTGGCCGTTTCGCGCTGGGCGCACCCGGATGTGAGGACGGTATATGCCAGCAATGCTGCGAGAACGGCGGCTGTAAAGACGGGTAATGTCCTTCTCATTGCGATTCCTCCTTTCTGAAGTGTCCCGGTTCAGGGCTTGAGTGCAGTGCATACCTTAGCGCCAGGGCCGCCAAAAGGGAAGCTAATTTCTATAAGATTCGGCAAAGCCCGTGACCTCGGCCGCGGCCGCGGGCTGGTGTTGGCTGGCCCTCCTACTCGGCGGCCCTGATACGCGCCACCTCGGACCTGGCGCTTTCAAGGTCGGCGAGGAACCCCGGATCCGCGTGGAGACGCGCCACCGTGGAGGCCCCCATGAAGCGCCCCTCGTTGACATCGCTCTGCCAGTGGACGTTACAGACCATGCGGCTCTCTCCGAACGCCCGCCCCCGCGCCAGTATGGCATCGGTATGCTCGGGGAGGATCTCGCAGAGAATCAGTGCCCAGGCCCAGCCGATGGCCGTATGGCCCGAGGGGTATGAGCCGTCCTTCATGAGGCCCTCCCTGTCCTCTGGAGTGCAGATGGGCTCGCCGTTAAGCATGAAGGGGCGCCGGCGGTTGTAGTGGTTCTTGGCCGCGTAAGTGGAGAGCCCCGCATCGGTGAGAGAGCGGCGGAGCAGCATGTAGAGATGCGGCGTGTCCTCTTCGGTGATGGCTATGCCCACCACGCCCGAGAAGGCCTCGGCTGCCTCGGGAAAGTGAAGATTGGCGTCCCTCACCGCCTGCTGCCAGCGTGGCGTGCCCCTCAGGTCCAAGCTCTCCCGGCTCCGTTCCTCATCGAGAGCGAAAGCCGCGGACCCCGCGGCCGGCGGAGGCGGCACGAGCTCGAGGCTGTTGGGGAGCTCCTCATGCGCGAGGTAGCCCTCGAGGAGCCCCGGGGCTATCTCTTTGACGGCCTCCGGCTTGGCCTCTCTCTCGTAAGTCCCGCACGCCCCGGCGAGCCACACACTCACCATGGCAACCATAAACAACAGTGCTGCGCGCTTGGCTTTCACTACGACACCTCCTTGCGAATAGCTCCTGAACGGTACAAAAGGTGATGATCGGTCCGGGCGCCCCGGCCACGGGTGGCGCACCTGGAACGCAGGCCAAGGGTAGTGCATCAGGCGTCAGATGGGAAGGGAATTATCGTGGAATACCGGAGAGCCAGACATGATTACAGGGGTGAGGAAGCTGCGCGATGATGGCGCCGAGTGCAATCGCAAGAAGCTGAGCGCCGCAGCAGATTCCGAAGCAGGCCTCCACCCTCCCCAACAACCCCACTTGACACTCCGGTGAATCTGAGGTAATTCTAGGTTTGGGGTCGCGGCCTGCCGCAAAGAAGCAGCCCGGACCTGGCGGATGATTGCCGAGACCGACATGATCCGTCACTCTCCCCTGTGAATTGGCGTGCCTGCTCTTATTGTTTCCCTGACAGAGTAGAGGATATGAACACATGACGAAGCTCAATGATCTTCGACTTAGGACGCTCACATCCCTCCCGTCGCTCGCTGTGCTCACCTTCCTGCTGGCGGTGTGCCTGCTTGCCTGCGGCGAGACGGGCGACGGGGACTTCGAGGTGACCCACTTATCCCCGAGGATAATACTCGTAAAAGAGCCTGCGCTCGGGCAGCAGGTGGCGATTACAACCGAAAAGGGCATCGTGGTTTTCGACACTTTCCGGTCGGAGCCCACGGCGGCCAAATTCAAGCGTGAGATCGCGCGGACGCTTGGCCGGGACGATTTCGCCTATGTTGTAAACGTGATTGACCGGCTGGACCTCATCGGCGGGAACGCGGCGTATGAAGATGCCGTCATCTTAAGCCAGGAGAATCTCCTTACCAAATACGAGGGCCAGGAAGAGGCCGTCGAGGCCGAGGTCGCCGACCTCATCGAGATGTGGCGCTGGAAGGAAGATGTCATGCGGGAACGCCTGGCCACCCGGGAAGAGGGCTCCGAGGAGTATATAAGCGGGCGCGAGTGGATGATCACGTGCGCTCAGAGGGCCGAGGAGCTCGAGTCGGGGTTCTCGCTGGTGCTCCCCGATAAGGTGTATGAGGACCGCATGAGTCTCGACCTGGGCGTCGTCACCTTAAGGCTCATCTGGTTCGGGCGCGAGGGCCACTACGATGCCATCACCGTGGCGGTCGTACCCGAAGAGCGAATCGCCATCACCAACACGTCGGTCTTAAGCTGGCTTCATCTCGCCCCACACCCCTTCCACGACACTGCGGACCTGGATGTGCCGCGCTGGATAGCGGTCCTGGAAGAGGTGCTCGAAGGGGAAGACGCGGTTGACATGTTGGTGAGCAGCGACGTGGGCGAGCCGCTCCCGAGGGAGCGGGCGCTGGAACATCTGGAGTATATAAGAAGGCTGTGGGAGAGCGTGGAGGAGGCCGAAGCAGCGGGGCTCTCGCTCGGTGACATCCAGGAGCAGCTCTCTCTCGACAGGGAGTTCTCTTTTGTCAAGGACATGGCCGTTTACCGTGAAGAGGGCGACGACTGGCTGAGGCCTCAGCACTATGACCACGTGAGGCTCTTCTACCTCCAGCATAAGGACCTTATCGCGTCCAGGATCATAACGGAGGGTGGCGCGGAAGGCCTGGAGGCTTCGCTTGCCAGACTCCGGGATCTTCACGACAAGGGGAGCGACATCTACCTGGAGGAGAGCGCCATCAATGGGGTCGGTTACTATTTCATAGGCCAGGGCGATGTCACAGGGGCCATAGAGATCTTCAAACTCAATGTCGAACTCTTTCCGGCCTCGGCCAACGTCTATGACAGTCTGGGTGAGGCCTATATGAAGAACGGGGACAAGGAGGAGGCGATCGCCAACTACCGAAGGTCGCTGGAACTCAATCCCGAAAACGAGAACGCCGCCCAGATGCTGGAAGAGCTCGAGAAGATGTAGGCGCGGTTTGTGGCCAGGGATGGGCCGTCTCAGGCGCTAACCTCCGAAGGCTTTCAACAGCGAGACCGAACGCCGTTAGCATATAGCGACCTTGTCCGCAAGCCTGTTGAGAGCGTCGGGCGCATTGAACCTGTAGCCGGCGAAGATCTGGTAAGTCATCCGGTTGTTGACCACCACCGCGGACGTGCCATCCTGGTTGTATCTGGCCCAGGAGGCTGCAATCTGGGCCCCGGCGCACGCGGCTACTCCCGGCGCAACCGGAGGCTGCACTTCATGAGGTCGCCGTCCACTCCCCAGACGAGGAGCGCCACATCGCCCTTCAACCAGAAGGTCACGTTGCGCCCTTCATACCTTTCGCCGCTCTGGGAGGGCTCGAGATAAGCCACCACGGTCTGGTCGCCCCGCTCGGTAACGGCAACGCGCGGGTCGGTCTCATAGAACGTAGCCACCACCTCATTGGCGGGATTGCCGTCGCATGCGAAGAAGTACGGTCCGTCTGAGGGCACCAGGCGCCACAGGGCCTGGAGTTCAGCGATCCTCTGCTTATACGTGGTCCAGACGCAGTAGCGTACGTCGCCGCTCTTCCAGCATTCATTCCGGCCCTTGATCCAGCCGCGCTGCTCGGCCCTGATCATGTCCAGGTCAGGGTTTTCCTGTGAAAGCGCCAGCACGCGTTGCCAGACTTCGTCGAGCTCGACGTCGAGGGCGGCGAGTATGGAGTCGGCGCATATCATCTCCTCTACCATGCCATCGGCCTTGTCGCAGTCGAAGGCGGGAGCCCAGGAGCGGTCAGCCCCGACGCCGGCTGCAGAGCATGTCGCAGGACCAACCGCCACGCCGGCCGCGAGGCCGAGCGCCAGGATGATGACCGGAGTGAGTAAGCTCGATGGCATTATGTTCAAACCTCCTCGACAATCATCATGCTGTCCTATTCTCTCCATCACGCGCCGATCTCGAGCCAGCGCGCCATCTTGCGCTTGAGGCCCGACGCCGCAGGCAGATATTCCTCCATCTCCTCGGGCGTATCCAGCCATGTGGTAAGGCCGGCGAGCAGGACGAAGTCGGCGAGCGCCACCTGGGCGTCCAGCCCGGCGACGATCACGAGCACCTCGCCGTCGAGGGCCATGCTCCTGTAGTTCTGGTTCTGGGAGCCCACCGTAAGGTACCAGAGGGCACGCTCGCGCTCGGCCGCGGGCACGGTCTTCTCGCACGCCTCGTAGAGCCGCTCGAGATAAGGGATGAGATTGGCGGTCATGCGCGCGAGGTCGCGGTCCTGGCCGCGGTCGGCCACCTGCCGGGCCCGCTCACGGAGGTAGGCCAGGAAGAACTCGCCGAACTCGGGCTTGGAGACGAGGTTATCCCATCCGGCCCTGGACGCCATGTAATGGGCCTTCATGTGAAGGCGCGGGCTATCCAAGGGCTGGCCCTCGAGGTAGCGAGCATGGAAGCTGGCCGCGTTCATGGAGTCGGCGAGCGCCCTCACGCCGGCAAGCACGCCCGGGGCAAACGGGTGCAGGTCGGCAAGCCAGCCGGTCTCCTCATACGTGCGCACGAACTGGAGGGCCTTGCCCGGGATATCGGCCACCCCGACCTCGGGGTTATAGAGGCCAACCTTGAGGAGACCCCCGGCCTCCCCGATGGGACCTGCCAGCATCTCACCTGCCAGGATGAGGCGGCCGAGCACCTCCTGGGCGCGCGAGAGCGCGATGGAACTCCTCGCGGGTGCGGTCTCGAGCGTGGGCGCTATAACGAGCGCGCGGCCGCCGCGGAGGGCGTGGCCAAGAAGGAGCGATGCCCAGAGGGGATTGTTCCAGATGGAGTCGGGGGACTTGATCACGGAACCGGGCGGCATCAGCGAGTAAAGCGTGGCCTTGGCGACGCTGGCGAGCTTGGGCGCGTAGCCCGTCTGGTTATGGACTTCCATGACGCGGCTTTCTTTGAGGCCCTCGCATTCGGGCATGCCTCGATACCCGTCCTCAGCACCCTGCTCCGGCACCGGCCCCCTGGTGCCGGGCTTTCCAGGCTGCCCTGGGGCCGCAAGGTCGCGGCCCCAGGGGTCGCCGTGCTCGTCTTTGAGCGGAAACGGTATATCCTCGGGCGGGAACCCCTGCTGGAGGAGAAGCTCCCGCGCCTGGCGGCGGAGCGAAAGCAGCGCGGGTCCCCTGACCCTTAAAGCGCGGTCGTCCCAGGTGGGCCCCGTGTAATGCTCGCCCACGCCCATGCCCGTGTAGAGGGCCATGCCGCGCCAGGGCTCCATGGGGTTTACGTCATAGAAAGCTATCTTGCGATGGTCCCTGATTAGATCGTCACGGAGCCCGATCCAGGGGATCACTTCCCAGGTCCAGAAGGTATTGTCCGCCGGGTTGGTCACGTTGACCTGGACGCGCACGCGGCTGTAAAGCCAGTCCTCCCCGTACTCGCGCATCTGGGCCTTAAGGAGGTCTGAGGCATCGACCGCCGCCCGCAGCCTCTCCTGGGCCCGCCGGATATCATCTTCCCACTCCTCAAACCCGCGCGGGAGGTCGAGGTCGTAGCGGAGCGGGTCCTCTATGACCTTGAGCCAAAGGTCGTCCTTCCGGGCCTCGTAATACCACTCGTCGATGAATATCATGTAGACCGGGAGTATGCCCTCGCGGTCATAGGCTTCGAGCCGCTCGGCCAGCGCGTTGAGGTAGCCGTCCAGCACGATGCGATAGGTAACCGCGTCGGGCTCGTCCTGGTCATCCTCGCCGCGGATATCATGTATCCAGAGCACGTGATAGAGCCGGGTGGCGTTTATCATGCGCAGGAGCTCATACTGGAACTGCTCGGACACCACGTACCAGACCTCGTTTCCCGTGGTGAAGGGCTGGCCGACGGCGCGCGCCACCAGGGCGTCGATCTCATCCTGGGTGTCGTGGTCTTCGGGAAGGAGCGCGAGCTGCAAGGGGATGAACACCATGCGCCCGTCGCCGTAGTCCTCGCGCGCGCTCTCGACGATGCCCCGCACTATCTCCACTGTCTTTGCAAAAACGGCCTCGGCCCCGGAGCGCCCCTCCCTCCGGCTTCCTCCTGCAAGCGTCAGCTTGCGCGCGAATTCCACGCGGGCTCTCGCGGCAAGCTCGTCGAAGACGTGCCTTTCCTTCCTCTGCCCGAGGAGCCGGTTATAAGGGAGAATGAGCTCGCTTAGAAGCGCCTCGCAGGCAAGGCGCGTGGCCGTCTCGGTGGCGGGCCCGGCCGGGGCTGCGTTGAGGAAGGCCTCGGCAAGGGCCGAACGGAACTTGCGCGCCGCGATGAGTGGCGCGGGCTCGGCGCTGACGGCCGCGGCGCCGCGGAGGCGCCTCTCGGGTGTCGCCTCGAGGTCATCGGCAAGTGCGCTCATGGCGCGTGCGAATTTCTCGACGGCGTCTTCGCGCTTGCGCGCGTCCTGGTCTATATAAGGCGTGGTAAAGTTATGAACCACCTCAGCCGCGCCGGCTAGAGACTCGAGGGCGTCGCGCGCTTCGGGCCGAAGAGCCTCGAAGCTGGGCGGCTTGTCCGCTACCGGAAGCGGAACGGAAGCCCGCGAGTCCATGGGCCGCGTCCTCCCGGCGAAGGGCCGGCCTATGGGGACGGTGAGGCCCAGGCGAAGCGACTGGTCGGGCCCTTTGACCCACATCACGCGCACCTCGGCGCCGCGCCAGAAGACGCCGCCGCGCTTCAAGGGATGGCGGAAGGACCAGAAGGTGCGCGTCATGTCCTCACGGAACTCATACTGCATGCCCCAGCCGAAGTGGAGCACCGGAAACTCCACTGCCGCCCGAACTCCCACCTCGCCCGTTGCCTGCCCGGATATGCCCATGAAGTATTCGGCGCTCACGCCCACGGCCGGTACCATGGGGTTCCCGATGGTGCGATCGAATCCCAGCGCGAAGGTGCCCACGAACTCGCGGTCCTCGATGGGCTTGAGCCCCACCTCGCCCGCGACGAAGTAGCGCGTCCTCTGCGGCCGGCCCATGGAGCGGATCTCCTGGCCGCGCTCGGGGGGCGGGCCCGCTGCCGCGTCCCGGGCGGCCCCGTCAGTAGCTGCGGCGCAAACTGCGCCGGCCAAGGCGCCCAGGCAGGCGAGCGCCATTAGTAAAATGCCAACAAAGTGTGGCGCGTGCGCACCTGACATCGTATAATCGGCGCGAGGGGAATGGATTTGTCTCAGACCCGGCCTCCGTCATTAAGGAAAGGTGGATTTCGGCTTGTATGGTAGCAGGGCGAGTGTTGGTCTGCCAGTCATATTTCTGGGTTGCCTGATCGCGTTCTTGCTGGGCCCGGCGGGCTCTTCTGCGGCCGGGCAGACCTATCCCAACACGGTCGAATTCTGGGGTGGGGTCGCGGGCTGGTCGGGCGAGAACGCCCAGGGGTTTGAGAACGGCCCCTCGACCGGCGCCACCTTCCTCTTCCACGTCGGCATACCCGTCCAGGTGGGACTCGACATCGCCTTCGCGCGTATGGACTCGGACCAGATCGTAGGCGAGGTCGATGAGTTCTCGGCCTCCGCGGCCGCGCGGTACCGGCTGACCCTGATCCCCGGCTTCCGGCCCTTCCTGGGCCTTAGGGGCGGCTATACGCGGCTCTCGGCCGACTACTCCGACTTCCGCTTCGAGCAGAACGGCAGCATGATAGGCGGTAACGCGGGCCTCGAGATACCCTTGGGCTCGCGGGTGATGCTGGTCGCAACGGCCGAGGCCATGCACTACACCTACAGGGACACAACCATATTCCTCGAGGACATTCCGATCCCCTCGACCGGCGGAAGTGCCTGGCGCTACTGGGGCCGCCTGGGTCTCGCGTTCCGCTGGGGCCACTGACCCGCGCCGGCTAATCCGGGCTTCTAGCTGGTCGCTGAGTGTGGTATAATGGCATTTGAGAACCCGAGCCACCTGAACACCGGAGGTAGAGCATGTTACGGGTGTCCTTTGCCATATTACTTGCAGCATTGCTTCTTTTCGCGTGTCTTCCCGCGAGCGCTTCAATCCCGGTTTATCCCTGCTACCGCACGGTCGAGGAGACCGAGAGCGCCATGGCCGACCTGGCGACCACTTATCCCGGTCTCGCGACTGTCCTCGACATAGGCAACTCATGGGAGAGGGAATGGCCTGGGGGGAGCCCGGGCTATGAGATCTACTGCCTGCGCCTCACCAATTCGGCCATGGCCGGGCCCAAGCCCGTCGTGGTTGTGACCGCCGCCGTCGAGCCCAAGGACCTTGCGAGCGCCGAGCTTGCCATGAGATTCGCAGAGTACCTGGCCGCCGCCCACGGCACCGATGCCGACGCCACCTGGGTCCTGAACTACCATGAGATTCACCTTATAGTGATGGCCAACCCTGACGGGCGGAAGCAGGCCGAGAGCGGTCTATACTGGCGCAAGAACACCAACCAGGACTATTGCTCGCCCACATCCGATTACCGCGGGGCCAACCTGGACCGCAACTTCCCGTTCTGGTGGGGGTGCTGCGGCAGCTCAAGCGGCGACCCCTGCGACCCTGAGTACCGGGGCCCCAGCGCCACCTCTGAGCCCGAGACCCAGGCAGTGAGGTACTACCTGGAGTATATTCTGCCCGATTCGCGCCCGAGTGATCTCACGACTCCGGCACCCGATACCACCATGGGGATTGTGATCGACCTTAAGAGCTACGGCGGGACCCTCGCCTGGTCCTGGGGCTTCTTCTCGGCGAGCGATGCGCCCAATCATGCGCAGCTCCAGACGCTCGGCAGGAAGCTCGCCTACCTTAACGGCTATACGCCTCTGCGTCTGGCGGAACTCCTGCAGGCAGACGGGACGCTCCTCGACTTCGCCTATGGCGAGCTCGGGGTGGCAACCTGCGCCGTGCACCTGGGCGCGGCCGACTTCGAAGCCTGCTCGAGTTTCGAGAGCACGGTGTTACCCGATAACATGGACATGCTCATGGCGGCGGCGAGAATGGCCCGGGCGCCCTACCTTCTTCCCTCGGGGCCCGACGCGGTGGACGCCGCGGTGGGGACACCGGTAACGGGGACGGTAAAGATCACGGCAACAATAGACGACACGCGCTTCTCGACTGCAAACGGCACGGAGTCCAGCCAGGATATCGCGGCGGCCAAGTTCTACATCGACACGCCACCCTGGGTGACTGACCCTCCGCCAGTGGCGCTTTCGATGTGGGCCGTGGACGGCTCATTTGACAGCGCGGTTGAGGATGTGACTGCGACTCTGCATATAGGCGGCCTCCCGACCGGCAAGCACATCATCTTTGTGCGCGGCAGGGATGCGGATGGAAACTGGGGCGCGGTGAGCGCGGCGTTCCTGGACCTTCCCTCCTCGGGTGTGGAGCCGGGGGGCGTCGAGGCCGGGCCGGGATTTGAGGTGAGCGTGCATCCGGTGCCCTGCCGGTCGACTACGAGCATTGAGCTTCGTCTAACCTCCCCCGCCCACGTCACGGTTGAGGTGCTCGATATGAGAGGGCGCGTCGTGAGGAGCCTCTCCCGTGAGGTGCAGGGTGCGGGAACCCACGTCCTTTCGTGGGACGGCTGCGACGGGTCGGGCCGGCGAGCCGCTCCGGGCGTTTACGCCGTATGCGTATCCACGGCAGGTGAGACTGAGACGGTGAAGGTTGTTCTGCTGGAGTGAGTGGCGCTCATGGGCCGGGGCAGACCTCACTGCCCGAATAGCGCTTTCACTATACCGAACGTCGAGCTATAAGCCATCGGCCCCGGGCCCGGATCTGATCTGGCAGACCAGGGGCCCTTGCTGGCCTCGTCAATCCCCTTGAATACCCATTTGCCCGTCTCATAGGGGTCAGCCACTATCTCCACGTCAAACCAGTAGTCCTGAACCGACAGGACCATGCCTTCGTAGTCAAGACTGCGGGTTGCGGTGAATAACATGTCCGGCTCAAGTCTGTAGATGAAACCGTGCTCGGTGGGCCACGGGCCGCTGTTTACTTCGATTGCACATTCGATCCCGACGACAACCGGGTTATTGAATACAACGGACATTGCGTTGACATCCTCGGTCTTGCCCCACCAGGGCTCGTCCTCCGGCAGCCCTACAAATTCGGCATCGAAGGACACGAATGTGAAGAGGTACTCATCATGCAGGCATTCATCATAGACACTGATATCCCTGTACTCGATGGAATAGGCCAGGGCCTTTGCCAGGGCCGCAGGTGTATCCCGGGAATACTCCGGGCTAGTGTTTGTGACGCTTTCCTCACTGCAGGAAGAGATGAGCGCGAGTTGCAGGACCGCCAGGGTTGTGGCGATTGCTCTGGCTCTCATGGACCCGGTTGCCTCCTCGCTCGCTACTTCCTTATTCTACCAGAGCCGGTGGGGCTCAGCCCGCACAGAAACACCACGTTCTGGCCGCCTTCCCTCCTTGCGGGGCCAGCTAGTCGATGTGGAAATCGAACCTCATCATCTGCAGCACCTCGTCGGTGAACTCATAGTCGTCGATCACGCAGGAAGTCCCGTCGGGAAACGAGTAGGTGCAGGTGGCGAAGTCCACGTAATCGCCGGCATCGCGTCCCTGCACCCCGTAGATATAGCGGTGCGCGGCCGGTTCATTGACCCATATGGGAAGGTCATGGCCTCCATAGGATTGGGTCTTGGTGAGAGGATAGCCGTAGGCGTTGAGGACCTCGTCTTCGGCATAGTAATGGTAGGTATTGGTAACGAGGAAGGAATCGATCTCGGTGAAAGCCGGATTGAAACGAATGTACATCCGGCCTATGTCCTGGACGGGCACGCTGCCGGTGAATATTCTGGAGAAATCCCATTCGGCTTCGAAGGTTCTGGAGGAAATGCCCACTGGCCGCGTGACCTTGTGGATGCTCAGGTTCGAGCGCGGGCTATCGCAGTCCCAGTCTATGTCGGCCATGAGGTCGACCCACACCTCGTCGACCGACGAGAGGTCCACCTGTACCCTTGTCCTGAAGAGGGCGAGATCGGGAAGCCCGTAATAGTATATGCCCACGAAGCCATCCGGGGAGTCCTCGTCATCATACATCTTGTCCAGGTACGGCGTATTGTACATCCATCCCGACGCCGTCATGGGGTGTATGCGCAGCGTATCTGTAAGCTCGGCGAAGAGGCTCAGGGCCCAGCCCGCGTTCCAGTTGGTGTAGACCGACCAGTTGAATCCGAAGTAGCCACCGGCCCCGGCTTCGATCATGGTAACCGGCCAGCCTCCCAGATGGCTGTAGCAGAACCCGCCGTAGATCAGCGTGGTATCCGGCTCGAAGTTATTCCACTTGGCCACGAAGTCGGGGCTCACGAAGTATTTGTATCCGTGCTCACCTATGACCAGCGGTATGTCGCCCTCGATGATGTCCCGCCAGTAGGTATTTGAGGTCTGCTCGCTCACCGTCTCCCCTGTCATCATGTAGACCGTGGCTACGAGCGACTCGTCCGGCCATGCCCAGCCGTGTGAATAGAAATGGACGATGCCATAGCTTCCGAGGAAGGTGTACTTCTCAAGCCTGCACTCCTCGTTGAAATAGGTCTCGGGCTCATAGAAACCGGCCATGGGGAAGTGCTCGTCATAGCTCGCGACGAGTAGGTCCGTGTACTCCTCTCTTTCATAATAATGCGGGTTGAGGATGACGGTTCTCCTGTCGGCGGGCACGGCCCCCAGGGCGGGTCGGGCTTGAGGGTCGGGGCGCGTGGCCCGGGGCGCGCTCTGGGCCCGATCCCGGCGCCGGGTCTCTTCCCGGCCGCCCGATAAGGGCGATGGACCGGTAGCGCCAGGGTCTTCCTTGTAATCGAGGATAATGCCGCCTCTCATGCCGCAGGCGTACTCGACATAGATGCCCTGGCTGTTGGTATCGGCCATCACCACCGCAGAGTCGGCACGGAAGACCTTAACGACCGAGTCCATGGCGGAGATGGTATCGGTAACCGCCAGCAGGTTTTCCAGGAGCGAGAAGCAGTCCTCCTGGAGAAGAGCGGCCTGCTTTATGGCCTCGACCTGGGTCTCATTCGACGGCCCCGTTCCACCATCGCCGCCGCATCCGGCTACCAGGAGCATGCCGCAGGCCAGGCCGGCCAGAGCGAAAAGAGCCAGAATGCGTCTAATCCTCGGCCTCCTTGTTGGAATTCACAGCTTCGCGTGGATTATACCAGGCGAGGGGAGTCGATTCCAGCGCTATTCGGAGTAAGGGACCTCCCGTGAGACGGGTACGGTTGTGTCCATGTGAAACTCAACCATGCTGTCGCCTATGCCGGAGTCGGGCCTGTCGAGATTGGCCCAGTCGATCTCGAGCTCCCCTCCCATTTTCTTCTCCTCGCACTCCGGCGGCCAGGTGAAGTCGGCTCGCGGCTGGCGCCGGGGGAAGTGGTATGAGGCGTAGAGACCGGGCATGGAGGCTCTCGCAACTCCGGCCTCCGCTCTTATGGTTAGGGGGTCGCCGGAAGCCCAGGTGAGATCGATCCGGTAGATGGTATCACGGATGCATCGGTGGGGGCTAGCGAGCGCCATCTCCCAGGTCGCTCCCGTTACATGGAGCCTGGTTTCGGTAAGGCGCCACGACGGGCCCGCCTCGTACTTAAGATGAAGAAGGCCGTCGGCCTCCCAGGCGGCTATGCTGCCTACCTCGAGGTTCCGGGCGGCGATGAGACTCTGGGAATAGGGATGAACGGCGGTGTATTCGTGACTGGATACCGCTCCCGCGCCAGCCAATACAAGCAGGCCGAGAAGCAGGGTTGTCAACCTTCTCATGGCTTCCCTCCAAACTCGCAGACATGATTGGCAACAACCGACCCTGCTACCTATATCGTAACATACCCCGGGACGCTGAACAACAGAAATGGGATCAGCCTTGACCGTGAGCGGTGTTTGCGGTAGCTTTCGGGGTCGGATTGACGGCCCATTAGAGGTAGTCGCCAACCCATTAAGGTTCCCCTGTTTCGAAAGGAGAGATCAGTGCGAGCATTGTTTGTTCTGGTCGCAATAGCAGGCTTGATGGCGGCGCCGGCCGGTGCCGCCCCGGATTCCCGGGATGTCTCGCGGCAGGGCTATCTGAGTTTCCCGACGATATATGACGGTACCATCGTCTTCTCCTGCGATAACGACCTCTGGAGCGTGCCGGCAGGCGGCGGTCTTGCAAGAAGGCTCACGCAGGCCGAGGGCCGGGAGTACCTGCCCAGGTTCTCACCTGACGGCAAGCTTATAGCCTTCACCGGCGAGTACGATGCCGGAGGCAATGACGTCTATGTCATTCCCGCCCGAGGCGGGGTGCCGCGGCGGCTCACCTACCACCCCTACTCGGACTACGTTCTGGCCTGGACGAATGACGGGCAGAGCGTGGTGTTCCGTTCCATGCGCGAGTCGCCGAACTATACCTATAAGGTCTTCTCGATATCCGCAGGCGGCGGTTTCCCGGAGCCCCTCCCCTTAGACGAGGTTTCGCTCATCTCCTTCGAACCCGGCGGCAGGCGCGTGGCGCTGAACCGGTTCTCGCGGGAGTTCAGGACCTGGAAGCGCTACACCGGCGGGCTGGCCCAGGACATCTGGGTCGGGGATCCGGAGACACTTGACTTCAGGCAGTTGACCGACTACGAGGGAACCGACGCATTCCCCATGTGGGTGGGCGAGCGCATCTACTTCGTATCGGACCGCGATGCCACCATGAACATTTACAGCATGACGCCCGAGGGCGGCGACATAGAGCAGCACACTTTCCACAGTGATTACGATGTGCGCTGGCCGAGCTCCGGAGGAGACCGGATTGTCTACCAGAGCGGCGGAGAAATCTGGCTTCTGGACACCGCGTCCGGTGACGACCGCAAGGTGCCCGTGCAAGTGCCCTCCGACAGGATAGAGGAAAGAGAGCGTTTCGTCGATCCGGCCGAATACGTGACCGACTTCGAGGTCTCGCCCAAGGGAAGGCGCATGGCCTTCTGTTCGCGGGGCGACCTGGCGCTGGTGCCGGCCGAGGAAGGAAGGACCATCGTTCTTACGAATACCTCCGGGGTCCGTGAGAAGTTTCCCAGGTGGTCAAAGGATGGGAGTTCGCTTGCGTATGTCTCCGACGCCACCGGCGAGGAAGAGATCTATGTGGTGGAAGTGCCAGAGGGCGAGCCCGAGCAGATAACCAGGAACACCGGCAACTGGAAGTATCAGCCCGCCTGGTCGCCCGACGGCAAGAAACTGGCCTATTCGGATGGTTCGCAGACCATATACGTCGTCGACCGCGAGACCGGCCGGGTGACGGCGGCAGACAGCAGCGAATACTGGGAGACAACCGATTACTCCTGGTCGCCGGACAGCCGCTGGCTCGCCTATACCAAGTATGAGGATCACACGTTCGAGTCGATCTTCATCTACGATACCCGCACGTCCAGGGTTACGCGGATTACAGACCGTTTTACAAAGGACACCGAGCCGGTATGGGATCCGGAAGGCAAGTACCTTTACTTTCTCTCCGACCGCACCATAAACCCCGTGCTGGGTGAGATAGATTTCGAAACCATCGTCGACAAGACTTCCAAGCCCTACCTGGTCATACTCGAGAAGGGTAAGAAGTCCCCCTTCTTCCCCATGGAGCCCGAAGAGCTCGACGCTGAGGAGGAAGCCAAGGGCAAGGATGACGCAAAGAGCGGGGACGATGCCGGGCATAAGAAGAGTGAGAAGGAAGATGTCAAGGATGTCAAAGTGGATCTGGACGGCATCGCCGAGCGCGTAGTCGAGTTTCCCGTGGAAGCCGGGCACTACTCTCAGCTCAGCGCGGCCGAGGGCAAGATCTTCTACCGTTCCCACCCTTCCATGGGGATGGCCGAGGGCCAGCGCAGGGGCCGGGAGCGCAAACCCGTACACAGCATTCACATGTTTGACATGAAAGAGAAGGAAGACGAGGTCATTCTGCCCGGAGTGAACTCTTACAGGCTCTCATCCGACGGCAAGAAGATAGCCTATAAGAAGATGAGCGAGTTTCACATCGTCGACGCCGGAAAGCAGGCAGGCGGAGGCGAAGGCGACGGCAAAGGCAAGTCGCGCGTCGACCTCTCGGGCTGGAGCATCAGGCTCGAGCCCAGGGCCGAATGGGAACAGATGTTCAACGAGGCCTGGCGGCTCCAGCGCGATTTCTACTGGGCGCCGGATATGGCGGGCATAAACTGGGATGCGGTGAAAGCGAAGTACGGGAGAAGGCTCTCGAGGATCGCGACCAGGGATGACCTCAGTGACCTCATAGGCGAGATGATTGCGGAGCTCTCCACATCGCACACCTATATCTGGGGTGGTGACAGGCGGAGGCCAGACCGTATTCGTGTGGGGCTCCTGGGCGCCGAGGTCGCCCCCCACGGGCCCTCGGGCTATTACAGGATTGAGAAGATATATCCTCGGGAGGCATCGAGCCCCGATGACCTGTCGCCTCTAATGCTCTCGCATGCGGGCGTCAGGGCCGGCGAGTATATCCTCGCTGTGAACGGCGAGCCGGTGAAGCTCCCCACTAACTTCTATTCGATGTTTCTCAACCTTGACGGTGACGAGGTTCTGCTCACGGTTAACGATGAACCCACGCTCAGGGGCGCCAGGGACGTGATAGTGAAGACAGTGGACGACGACGGTAACCTCCGCTATCTCGATTGGGTGCGCTCCAACAGGGAGTTTGTCGAGAAGGCCTCGGACGGCCGGATCGGCTACATCCACATCCCGGATATGGGTACCCGGGGGCTCGTTGAGTTCCGGCGGACCTTCTATCCCCAGATCGCAAAACCGGGAATAATCGTCGACGCGCGCTACAACGGCGGCGGCTTCGTCTCCGAACTCATCATAAGGCGGCTTTCGATCAAGCCTCTGGCATACGGCAAGGCGCGTAAGGGCAGACCCTACCGCTATCCCGAGGACGCGGTCGATGCGCATATGGTCGCCCTGTGCAATCAGCACGCCGGCTCCGACGGGGATATCTTCCCGCGCGCTTTCAAGCTGACCGGGCTCGGGCCGGTCATAGGCATGCGCACCTGGGGCGGCGTGGTCGGTATCAGGATGGACAAGCCCTTTGTCGATGGCGGCTTGATGACCATACCGGAGTTCTCATGGTGGGAGGCAGATGAAGGCTGGACCCTGGAGAACCGGGGCGTCGAGCCCGACATCGAAGTTGAGAACCTGCCCGGCGACGTGCTTCGGGGACAGGACGCGCAGCTGGAGAAGGCAGTCGATGTGGTGCTCGAGAAGCTTAAGCAGGATCCCAAAGGAGAGCCCGACCTCCCGCCCTTCCCCGACAAGAGCAAGGAAGCATACCGGTAGGCGGGCTACTTGAAATAGGTTTCCATCCTGTCGAAGGCCTTGTTTATTTCATCTGCCGGCACGCAGAATGAGAGCCTGAGATGCTGCTGGCCTGTGGGCCCGAAGGCTATGCCCGGCGTGGTCGACACCCGCGCCTCCTTCAGGAGCTTCTTGCAGAAGGCCGTGGAGTCCCTGCCCTCATCCAGCAGTATTTTAGGGAACATCAGATAGGAGCCCTCGGGCCTGTGATAAGTGAAGACAGAGTCCAGGGCGTCCAGCCTGTCGCACATCAGGTTCCGGCTGGCAAGGTAGTGGTCCCTGAAATGGGCGATGCAGTCCTGAGGGCCCTCGAGGGCGGCGAGAGCCGCGTACTGCGAGACCACCGGGGCGCATATGGCAAACGGGATATGGGCCTTGCCTATATGGGGGATCATGTCCGCATCGGCGTGAAGGTAGCCGATCCTCCACCCAGTCATGGCATAGGTCTTGGTGAAGGTATAGCAGGAAATGACCCGCTTGCGCATCTCGGGGATGGACCCGATGCTGAAGTGTCGGTTGCCGTCATATGTGAAGTACTCATACGCTTCATCGGTTATGACCGTAAGATCGTGCTCCAGGCAGACCGCGGCGAGCCGGCGGAGCTGGTCTTCGCTGAAGACGGTGCCCGTGGGGTTGTTGGGCGTGCAGAACATGAAGGCCTTCGTTCTGGGCGTTATGGCCCGCTCGATGGCGTCGATATCCAGAGTGAAACCATCATCTTCGAGCGTGGGAACCAGCACGGGCTTACCCGATGCGATCACGACCTGGCGGATGTGAGTCGAATAAGTCGGGCTCGGCAGGATGACTTCATCACCGGGATCTATTACGGCCATGACGGCGGCAGCCAGCCCTTCGATTGCCCCCACGGTGACAAGTATCTCCGAAGGAGCCGCTTCGATGTTATTGTCCCTTGCGAGCTTCGCCGCGATTTCCTCACGGAGCGCGAGCAGCCCGGCGTTTTCCGAGTAGCCGCCCACCAGGCCGGCCCCGATGGCTGCAACCGCCCCTTCTTTTATGTGCTCGGGCGTGTCGGACGTCGGTTTGGCCCAGGAGAGGAAGGCCGCGTCCTCAACCTCCTTCGAGAGCCGCGTCATTTCATGGATTGCCGATTTCTGGATCTGGCCGACCCTGCGGGAAACGTTCACGCCGCCTGACATTTTAAAGCCTCCTTTGTCTATATACTTACCATAGTATTATTA
>Ga0272444_10001210_pt1 | contig 25322 bp, 25 predicted proteins | sample SSMForm13_FD_201033 | JGI IMG/M metagenome (GOLD analysis project Ga0272444, IMG submission 201033) | Marine sediment archaeal communities from Little Sippewissett salt marsh, Falmouth, MA, United States - SSM-Form-13 | ecosystem: Environmental > Aquatic > Marine > Wetlands > Sediment ...
GGGAAGGAGAACAAGAGATGAAGCGTGTGGCGATTAACGGGTTCGGGCGGATCGGGAGGGCGTTCTTTCGGGCGGCATACGGGCGCCCTGAGATCGAGATTGTGGCGATCAACGATCCGTTCATCCCAGCGGAGACGGCAAGGTATCTTCTGACCTACGATTCGGTCTACGGCCGCTTCGGTCATGAGGTACGGGAGGTCGAAGGATCACTCGAAATCGACGGGACCTCCGTCGCACTCCTGTCTGGTCGAGAGCCGGAGAAGCTTCCGTGGGGCGACATGAACGTCGATCTCGTCATCGAGTCGACGGGCATCTTCCTCTCGCCCGAAAAGGCGGAGCTGCATCTTCAGGCGGGGGCCAAGCGGGTGCTGCTATCCGCTCCGCCCAAGGGCGACGGCATCCTCCAGGTCGTGTACGGAGTGAACCACGGCGCGATCGAACCGGACATGAAGGCGATTTCCGCTGCGTCTTGCACGACCAACTCGTTCGTTCCGGTGATGTACATCCTCGAGAAGGAGATCGGCGTCCAGCACGCACTGCTCACGACGGTTCACGGGTACACGGGGGATCAGCGGTTGGTCGATGCGCCGCACAGCAAGTTGACTCGCAGCCGTGCGGCGGCGATCAACATACTTCCCACCACGACAGGTGCGGCAAAGGCGACGACGACGATCCTCCCCTCGCTTGAGGGGAAGATGGATGGAATTGCCTTCCGCGTTCCGGTTCCCACTGGATCGGTCAGCGACGTGACCGTTGAGTTGGCGAAGGATGTCACGAAGGATGGGATTAACGGGCTGTTCCGGCGCTACGCGGAGGGAGAGTTGAAGGGCATTCTGGGCATCAGCGACGATCCTCTCGTCTCCACCGACGTCATCGGAGACGATCGCCCGAGCATCGTCGATCTAACGGGGACGCGCGTCGTTGACGGGCGCTTCCTGAAGGTCATGGCCTTTTATGACAACGAATGGGGGTACACCAACCAGCTGCTCCGCGTGGCCCTGGTTCTGTAGGCTGCGCGGCGCTGTCGGAGCGGCCGCGGATGGACTTGTCGCCGTCTTGTATCCGTTCGAGTGCGTCTCGTGCGGACGGAGCCTTCCGGCGCGTGGCATTCTGTGTGAAGCCTGTGTCCCAGAGCCTGCCGAGGGGGGCGAAGACCGGTGCTCGGTCTGCGGCGCGCCCGTCGCTGACCGGCTCATCGATCTCTGCCTGGTCTGCGGCACGCGCGAGCGCGGGTTCGATCGTCTCGTGGCGCTTGGATCATACGATGGATGCTGGGGGGAACTCGTTCGGAAGCTCAAGTTCGAACGGGAGATCGCTGTCGGGAGGTGGCTCTCTGAGCAGCTGGCCGAGGCTGCGCGTCGGGCGTCGATCGAGGATGACCTCGACGTTGTTACGTATGTTCCAATGACGCCGGGGGAGCGCCGGCGACGCGGATTCAACCAGGCTCAGGTGCTCGCCCGAGGCGTCGCGGCGGAGCTGGGTCTCCCGCTGAGACGGTCGCTTGTCAAGAGACGGCGAACCCGCCCGCAGACGATGCTCCCGGCCAAAGAGCGGAGGGGGAACTTGCAGGACGCCTTCCGCGCGGTACCATCGAAATGCGCTCGTGCCCTTCTGATCGACGATATCTCGACGACGGGCTCAACAGCAGAGGAGTGCGCCCGTGCGCTGCGACAGGCAGGCTTTTCTTCGGTGCGGGTGCTCGTCGTCGCTCGAGCGTGAACGAGGAGGTCGGATGAGGGTTCAGTCGGTCTGTCTCGGTCCGCTCGCCACCAACTGCTATCTCGCTGAGCACGCCGGGCGCACGTTGCTGATCGATCCCGCGGAGGATTCGCCGGCGCTTCGGGCGTTCATCGGCGATCTGAAGGTCGATTGGATCCTTAACACGCACGGGCACTTCGACCACACCGGGGGAGATTGGGCTTTCCCGGGAGTACCCGTTCGCATGCACGCCGCCGATCTGGTTTTCCTCGAGGAGGAGCATCCCGATCATCCGCGGCTCGGTGCATTCCTCGAGGACGGAGAGGAGATCGTGGACGGTTTGACGGTCCTTCACGCGCCAGGGCACTCTCCGGGCAGTGTCGTTCTGGTGGGAGAGGGCGTGCTCTTCGCCGGAGACCTTCTGTTTGCTGGATCCATCGGGCGCACTGACCTTCCCGGTGGATCAGTCGACGAGATGGTGGCTTCCCTGCGGCGGATCGTCCGACTCCGGGGTGACTACACCGTCTATCCCGGACATGGAGAGACGACGACGCTCGATCTCGAGCGGCGCTGCAACCCTTTCCTGGTCGGGTTGGAGTAGGCGATGCCAAGAGACCGAAGCGACATCCGAGCGATCAAGGGGCGGATCGACGTCGTTTCTGTGATCTCCCGATACGTCTCGTTGAAGAAAGCGGGGGCAAGCCACAAGGGGAAGTGTCCATTTCACAAGGATGATACGCCGTCCTTCGTAGTGAGCGCGGAGAAGGGTCTCTGGCACTGCTTCGGGTGCGGAGAAGGCGGAGACATCATCGGTTTTCTGATGAAGATCGAGCGTATCTCGTTTGTCGAGGCGGCGAGGCGACTGGCGGCCGAGGCGGGGGTTGAGTTCCACGCGGCCGAGGAGGATGGCGAACGAGAGACGCTACGCTCTGTGATGGCTGACGCGGCTGGGCACTTCGCCGAGAATCTGCGTGACGCATCGGCCGGCAAACGGGCCCGCGACTACCTCGTCAGCCGTGGCTACGGCGAGGACGCATGGGCCCAGTATGGGCTTGGGTGCGCGCTTCCGGGCTGGGAGAACCTCAAGCGGGCGCTCCGATCGCGGCACGAGGAACGTCAGCTAGTCGAACTTGGTCTGCTCGTCGAAGGGGAGAAGGGCGTCTACGATCGGTTCCGAGATCGCACGATCTTCCCCGTTCTTGACCTTTCGGGGCGGCCGATCGCGTTCGGGGGGCGTGCTCTTGAGGGGGAGCCGAAATACCTGAATTCGCCGAAGACGCCGCTGTTCGACAAGGGGCGAACCCTGTACGGTCTCTCGTGGGCGAGAGAGGCGTTCACGGCGACGCATGCAGCCGTCTTGGTTGAGGGGTACACCGACGTTCTTACATTGCATTGCGCCGGGCTTACGAACGCGGTGGCGAGTATGGGGACGGCGTTAACGCAGGGCCAGGCGGATCTTCTCAGCCGCTTTGTCGAGGAGGTCGTGATCGTCTACGACCGCGATGCTGCGGGGGGCGCGGCGGCGCTGCGCGGGATGCAGATCCTCGGGAATAGCGGGCTGACCGTGCGCGTGGCGCGCCTCGCCGAGGGAGAGGACCCGGACAGTGTCGTCCGGGAGGGTGGCGCGGGCGCAATGCGCGAGGCGCTCGCGGGCGCGGTTCCATTCTACCGATTCTACGTCGAGGAGCTGCGCGACCGATTGGATCCGTCCTCGATCGGGGGCAAAGAGCGGATTCTCTCCGAAGCGCGCGAGTTCTCGAGTGGTATCCGGAGTTTGCCACTGCGACAGGCCTTCGCTACCGAGCTCTCCGGCCTGCTTGATCTACCGACCGAAGGAATCCTGAGGGAGATCGGAAGAGGACGCCGACTGCGATCGGCGACGGATGCGATGCATGCGGCGACGGAAGCGTGGTTGCCCGAGGAGAACCTCCTTGTCCTCCTGCTTCGGGGGGAGATTGATTGGAAGCGCGTTTCCGCGGTTCTCTCGGTCGACGATTTCTCGCCACAGAACAGACCGATCGCCCAAGCCCTGGCAGAAACGGAAGAAAGCTCTAACATATCCGAGTTGGTCGAGGATCTGGACGAAGCGTCGGCGCGACGCGTGAGCCACTACGCGTTGGCGGCGGTGCAGTTCGACGACGTGCAGAGGGCGACGGACGACGCACTCCTGCGTCTCGTGCAGATCCCATCGATTGAGAAGAGACTGTCAGATCTCGACACGCAGATTGCGATGTGCGAGAAGCAGGAGAACTGGGATCGCTGGAACGAGCTGGAGAGGGAGAGGGTGGCCCTCGTCTCTGAGAAGCTTGCGCGAAGGGGGATGCATGGCAAAGAAGGGTAGCAAGCGCGACCCGGACGAGCGGCTAGACGAGCGAAAAGAGACCGTCACCGTCGTGTCCGATGTCGGCGGCGAGGAAGATCCTTCCTCTGTGCCCGCCGAGGACCTCAAGGATGCGGGTGCGCCGGCCGCTGAGGATTCGGCTGATGACGACCTGGCCGATCCCGAGGACCTGATAGAAGACGACAGCGAGCCGGAGGAGCCATCAGAGGCCTCCGTGGTCACGCTCACGCGTCGAACCCGATCGAACGAGTGGATCAACCCGGAGGCCTCGAAGCGTCGCGAGGACCCCGTCAAGACGTACCTTCGCGAAATCGGCAAGGTGCCGCTGCTGACCAAAGAGGGAGAGGTCGAGCTGGCCAAGGCGATGGAGATCGGGTCCTTCGCGGAGCTTCAGCTCGCCACCCTCTCCGGTGAGGAGTCGGGAACGCGCCTTCGTGCGAGGAAGGACAAGCCGACCGAGAAGGAGCGAGCCGAGCTGGAAGATTTGGTGGAGAAGGGGCGGGAGGCGGCCGAGCTCCTGGGGACCGCTTCGTTCGAAGACAAGCTTGGAGACGAACTCCCGAGGACGCGCGATCGCGGCGAGCTCGACGCGATAGTCCGCGCGGGCCGTGCGGCGCGCGATCGCCTGACGATCTCGAACTTGCGATTGGTCGTCTCGATTGCCAAGCGGTACATGAACCGTGGTCTGTCCTTTCTCGATCTCATCCAGGAAGGGAACATGGGACTCATGAAGGCGGTCGAGAAGTTCGACTATACCCGCGGCTACAAGTTCTCGACCTACGCCACCTGGTGGATCCGCCAGGCGATCACTCGAGCGATCGCCGACCAGTCACGAACGATTCGCGTGCCGGTGCACATGATCGAGACGGTCCGGGAGCTGAATCGGGTGAAGCGCGAGTACATCCAGAAGCAGGGCTCGGCGCCTACGCTGGAGGATCTCTCTCAGCTGACGGGCATGTCGATCGACAAGATCAAGAAGGTGGAGAGCGTTTCGCAGTACACGGCGTCGCTCGAGCGTCCGATTGGCGAGGAAGACGAAGACACTCTCGGCGACTTCATCGAGGATCCATCCTCGCCCTCGCCAACGAAGGAGACCTTCCGGATGTTCCTCCGCGAGCAGCTCTCCCGCGCACTCGAACAGCTCGACGAACGGGAACGAGAAATCCTGAAGCTCCGCTACGGTCTGGAGGATGGACATCCGCGCACGCTGAAGGATGTCTCGCTCAAGTTCAACATCACCCGCGAGCGCGTTCGGCAGATCGAGATCAAGGCGATCGAGAAACTGAAGCACCCTTCGCGTCGCGCCGAGCTGAAGCGCTTCCGCGAACTCCTCCTCGCCGAGGACTGACCGAACGTGACCTCCCGCCTACCGGGCGCATCGGTTCTCGTTCTTCTCGGGCCGACCGCGACAGGGAAGACGTCGATCGCCGTTGAGGTTGCGAAGCGTGTCGGGGGCGAGATTGTCTCGGCCGATTCACGGGCCTTCTTCGCAGGCCTCGACATCGTTACCGCGAAACCGACGGTCGGCGAGCGCGGCGGAATCCCCCATCATCTGATCGATCGCGTTTCGATCGGTCAGGCATACGATGCCATGACCTTCCGGCGCGACGTCGAAGGACTAATCCCTGAGATTCTGGAGCGTGGGCGGGTGCCGATGCTCGTCGGCGGGGGCACGCTCTATCTCGGAGCGATCTTGCGCGGGATCTTCGAGGGGCCGCCGAAGGATCCTGCTTTTCGCGAGACGCTGATCGATCAGCCGACGAGCGAGCTTCACGAGCGCCTGCGGGCCGTCGACGCGGAAGCGGCCCGTGGCATCCATCCGAACGACCGACTCCGCATCGTTCGAGCGCTCGAAGTGTTCGAGGCGAGTGGGCGCCCGATCAGCGTGTGGCAAACCGAGGCGGCCCCTCTCCCGTATGATTTCGCGGTTTTTGGGTTGAAGCGGGAGCGAAGCGGCCATCGTGCCGCGATCGAGGCTCGCGTTCGGAAGATGCTCGACAGCGGGCTGGTCGACGAGATTGAGCGTCTGCGCGAAGCCGGGCTGAGTGAGTCGGTGCAGGCCTATCGGACCATCGGGGTGCCGGAAGTCGTTGCCCACCTTGACGGTCAGCTCTCGGAGGCCGGGATGCTGGACGCGATGGTCGGGCAGACGTGGTCTCTCGCGCGGAGGCAGACGGCCTGGTTTCGCCGAGATCGGCGTGTGACATGGCTCAACGTCACGGACCGGACGATCGACGATCTCACAACAGAGATTGTGGATCGTTGGAGAGAGAGAATCGGATGAACGATCCAATGCCCTCTATACCGCTCGAACGCTTCGTCCTGACCGCCGAAGACCAGCGTGCTGCAGACCAGGCGGCCGTGGCGCGCGGCGTTCCGGAGATTGAGCTGATGGAGAGCGCCGGGCGATCAGCCTCGGACTGGATCCTCGACCATCTCGCCCCGTCTCGCGTCGCCGTCCTCGGCGGACCCGGCGGGAATGGCGGCGACGGACTCGTGGTTTCGCGTCTGCTGGCGGAGGCCGGTATTGAAGTGCGGACGTTCCTTCTCCAGGAGGCCGAGCAGATGAGCCGGGCGGCGGGCGTGATGTTGGAGCGTCTGCACGATGTCGGCGAGCGAGAGAGCCTCGTCGAAGATGGGGCGTTTGACGAGGTCGAAAGCGCGCTGGCGTGGGGCGATTGGGTCGTCGACGCACTCTTCGGCAGCGGCGTGACCCGCCCGCTCGCCGGGCGATATCGCGACGTTGTCGAGCGCCTGAATGCAGCGCGCTCGCGCGTCGTCAGCCTCGATTTGCCGAGCGGGCTTGCATCAGATCAGGGGGAGATCTTCGGTGACGTCGTGAGGGCGACCGTGACCCTGGCGATGGCGTTCCTGAAGCCGGCGCACCTCTTCTTCCCCGCGTCCGGGCTCTGCGGGAACGTGGCCGTGGTCTCCGTCGCCTATCCACCCGACATCCTGTCGAGCATCCGCCCGCGAGCGCGTGTCGCCGAGCAAGCGGGCGTCGGTCGCCGCCTTCCCGGCCGCCGGCAGGATGGACACAAGGGAACGTTCGGGCGGGTCCTCGTCGTTGCTGGGTCGGTCGGAATGGCGGGGGCGGCGATCCTCTGTTGCCGTGCTGCCCTTCGTGCAGGTGCCGGCCTTGTCACGCTCGCGGCACCGGCATCTATCAATGCGGTCCTGGCGAAGGCGCTTCCTGAGGCGACTACAGTTTCCCTGCCCGACGAGGAGGGCCACTTGGCGGGTATCGGCGATCCACGGTTCTCGCAGGCCTTGGCGCGAGCTGACGTGGTCGCAATCGGCCCCGGCTTGTCGCGGGCTCCTGCGACAGGTGCTGCGGTTCGCGAGCTCGTCTCGCGATTCGGCGGCCCGATCCTCCTCGACGCGGACGGCATTGCCGCGTTCAAGGACTCCGTTGTCGAACTCAGGTCCGCGAATGCTCCAGTGCTCCTCACTCCGCATCCTGGTGAATTTGGCGAGCTTGTCGGTCGATCGCCGGACGAAGTTGACGCCGATCGTCTCGATGCTGCCGGGAGTTTCGCTCGCGAGTTCGGGCTGACGCTCCTCTTGAAAGGTCGCCCGACGGCGATTGGGCTGCCTGACGGCACGGTCTACCTCAACCCGACCGGGAACACGGGCCTTGCCACCGGTGGAAGCGGCGATGCGCTTACTGGTTTGATCGCCGGATTCGTCGCCGGGGGCGCCACGCTCGAGGACGCAGCGATCCTCGGCGCCTACGTCCACGGTTGGACGGCCGAGGTGTACGCTCGCGATCAAGCCGAGCGGTCGCTCACCCCCTCCGACCTCATCGATCTCTTACCGACCGTCCTGCGAGAGGTCGAGTCTTGGAGCTGAAGCTGATCGATTCCCACGCCCATCTGGACGATCGGGCGTTCGCAAGCGATCGGGCGGCGGTCATCGCGCGTGCGTTCGGCGAAGCGATCGGCGTTGTCACCATCGGTGCGGATCTTCGATCGAGTCGGGAGGCGGTTCGACTGGCGCAAAGACACCGCGGGATCTGGGCGACGGTCGGTGTACATCCGCATGACGCCAAGACTGTGGATCCGCTCGTGCTTCGCGAGATCGAGGTACTTGCCGAGCATGCGGTCGCCATTGGCGAGATCGGTCTTGACTACTACCGCGACCTCTCTCCCCGCGCGGTACAGCGGCGTGTTTTCGCCGACCAGCTCGAGATGGCTGCCCGACTCGATCTGCCGGTCGCGATTCACGATCGCGAGTCTACCGATGACCTTCTCGCCATCCTGCGGGCGCACGGGACCGCCCACAGGGGCGTGGTCCACTCCTTCCTCGGCGACGTAACCCTCGCGGAGGCCTTTTGCGAATTGGGATTTCATCTTGGCATTGGTGGGCCGCTCACGTTCCCAAAGAACGTGGCCCTTCAGGAGGCTGTTCGAGCGATCCCTCTCGAGCGAATCCTTCTCGAGACCGACTGCCCGTACCTCACCCCCGTCCCGCATCGAGGCCGGCGCAACGAACCGGCCTACGTCCGCTACGTCGCGAAGGCGATCGCCGAGATCAAGGGCCTCTCGATCGAAGCTGTCCGTCGCCGGACGACAGAGAACGTAGAGAGCCTGTTCGGGCTCTCTGGCTGACTTCTCCGCGCGTCGATTTCGGGTCCAACCCATTGACTCGCGCTGCATCGTGTGCCGGAACGCGCAAGGATGGAAGTCATGGGAGGCCCATCGTCTCGCCGCGGGGGCAGGAGAAAAAGGGCGGTCTCGTCGTGATGCGTCGCGCTGCCGACGGGAGCCTCGTCGAGGCCTCGCTCTACGAGTTCCTCGGAAGCGTCACGGGCTGCGGAACTGTCATCGTGGGATCGGGGAGCCCGAAGGGAGACGCCGAGAATGCTGTTCACCAGGAGGGTTACGGATACCTCCTCGATCCATGCGCTGAGTAGCCCTGCGCCACCTGTCGCACGACCGACCGAGGTTGGCTATGATCCGGCAATCGCGGTCGGACCCGCTCAGGTCAGATCGCTCATGGGTGAGGTGACATGAACTTCGACCAGGCACTTGGCCGACTCTTGAGTCGGCAGGATGTCGTGAGAAACCCGAAACGCGAGGGCATGATCCGCGCTGCAATCGACCATCGAGAAGCGATGATAAGCGCCGGTGGAGCGCTCGCGACGTGGACGCCGGTGGAGTCTACGGGCCGCAGCCCGGCGGACACCGTGATCGTCCGTCGCTCGTCGAGCGCAGCAACCATCGATTGGGATTCGCCGAACAATCTAGCGATCGACGAGGGGACGTTCGATGATGTGCTCAAGGACGCCTTCCGAACGCTCGAAGCGAAGGGCCGGCTCTACGAGGTCGACCGCGTGGTCGGCGCGGACTCGACCTACGCGCTTCCGGTCAAGCTCGTCACAGATCGGGCGCTGATCGCCCTCTTTGCCGACAACATGTTTCGTCCGATTCCAGACGGAATCGGAGAAAGCGTCTTCGCCGAGCGACCGTTCAGGCTGCTCGTGCTTCCGTACGACAAGCTGGACGCCGCCCGGTACGCGGGTCGCCTCCGCGTCGACCCGCGTCTGGGCGGAACCTCGACGATGCTGATCGGCATGGACCTTGATCGGCGGATTGGCGTGGTCTATGGCTCGGCCTACTGTGGTTCCGTGAAGAAACTGATCTTCACCGTGATGAACTACCTCCTCCCCGGGGAAGGGATTCTGCCGCTGCACTGTTCGGCGAACGAGGGACCGGACGGAGATATCGCGCTACTGCTTGGCCTTTCTGGGACCGGGAAGACGACGCTCTCTGCCGATCCACGTCGAGCGTTGTTGGGGGACGACGAGCACGGCTGGAGCGATCGGGGAACCGCGAACTTCGAGAACGGCTGCTACGCCAAGTTGATCGACCTCGATCCCGACAAGGAGCCGGAGATCCACAACGCTGTCATGCACGAAGACGCGGCCGAGCGGCACGGCGCGATCATCGAGAATGCAATGGTCTATCCGGATGGGACGTTCGACCTGTTCGACGATCGCATAACGCCGAACTCGCGTGGGTCCTATCCGCTCAAGTACCTTTCGAACATCAAGCTCTCATCGACGGGCGGGCACCCGAAGACCATCCTGTTCCTGACCGCCGACGCCAACGGTGTTCTTCCGCCCGTGGCACGCCTGACGAAGGATCAGGCGATGCTGTGGTTTCTGATGGGCTACACGAGCAAGCTGGCGGGAACGGAAACCGGCATTGTCGAGCCGAAGACGACTTTCTCGCGGTTCTTCGGGGAACCGTTCATGCCACGCAATCCGGACGTCTACGCGCGGATGCTCGGCAACAGACTCGAGCAGCACGGGACCGACGTCTACCTCGTCAACACCGGTTGGAGCGGCGGGCCGTACGGCGTGGGAACCCGGATCGACATCGACGCGACGCGGGCGATCGTGCATGCGGCGCTCTCCGGTGCATTGGAGGGTGTCGAGTTCGACGAGGACGAGACGTTCCACGTCCTCGTCCCGCGATCGTGCCCCGGCGTGCCATCAGAGATCCTCGATTCACGGAAGACGTGGGATGATGGCGGTGCCTATGACGCTCGAGCGAAGAAGCTGGCGAGCGAGTTCGCGGCGCACTTCGAGAAAGCGTACGGCGACAAGGGTATCGATCTCGCCGTTGCCGCCCAATGCCCTGGCTGCTGAGCCCGGCGATCGAACCTCACGGAGCCACAATCTTGCGTGGCTCGGACGACGGGGAGGGTGGGCTACGGGAAGCCTTCTAGAGGCTCTTCCCAGTCCACTGCAATCGAAGATGCTAGCTCACGTCTGCCAATCGCTCTCTGAGGCGCGCATGCGCGCATGATTGCGGTGACCCCTACACGTCTCACATAGAGACGTGTAGGGGGCTCTGTTGCGGCAGCGGCGCGACAGGCCTTGACAGCAAAACAGTGTGCTGTTATGCTGGATGGCGTGTGTCGGCCTTGTCGTAACCGATCAGCAGGGCACGCACGGACTCTTGAGCCGGAGGAGACATGTGATGAATGAGGAGAGATTGATCTCGAAGAAAGAAGTCCTGGAGCAGATGCGGATCTCCTACGGTCAGCTCTACCGCTGGAAGCGAAAGGGCCTTATCCCGGAGACTTGGTTCACGCGGCAGTCGACGTTCACGGGCCAGGAGACGTTCTTCCCGCGCGACAAGATCCTGGAGCGGATCCAGCAGATTAAGGAGATGAAGGGCGATCACCCGCTCGACGATCTCGCCGACGTTATCACACAGCATGTCGACGAGAAGCTTCAGGTCGCGTTCGACAAGCTGCAACATCTGAAGTGGTTCGACGACTCGATTCTCGAGACGTGCAAGGTCGATCGCGATCGAACTCGCCCGCTGACGATTCAGGAGACGCTTTGCGTTGCGGTGTTGAGTCGGCTCCGAAAGGCAGCCCGCTCGGAGGAGCTCTCGCTCGTCCAGCGGACGCTGGCGCAGCGCCTCGATGCGGGCTTGCTCGATCGCATCACCGAGGAGCGCCTGCAACTCTACCTGCTGCGGAAGCGGCTCTCGGGTGGCGGCATCTCGGCCGAAGTCAGCATGGTGTCCATTGCGCCCGCCAAGGCGGTGTTCGATCCGGACACCGAGCAGGTTGAGTCCGTCGACCTCGGACACATGCTCGAGCGGATCAAGCTAGACTTGGCCAAGGAAACCGTGGATGGCTCCGCGGAACAGGCCACCGACGATGACACGGAGGCGGACAATGAACGATGAGAAACGATCAGCGAGCCTGTCAGGCGCCGGGAAACTGAGCGGCGGGGACTACACGCGGGTGTCGATCTCCGGTGCCGGCAAAGTGACCGGAGATTTGAAGGCAGAGGCCCTACGGATCTCGGGTGCCGGGAAGGTCGAGGGGCGGACGGAAGCTCTGCAGATCGCCGTCTCCGGTAGCGGCGCCTTCGGCGGCGAGGTTGTCGCTGAGGAGATGCGTGTAAGCGGCGCTGCGCGGGTCGACGGAGCTGCCCGCGTCAAGGAACTGAAGTGCTCCGGATCCTACCGCGTGAAGGAGTCGATCTCCGCGGAGTACGTGAAGATCAGCGGCGTCCTTCGCGTCGGCGGCGACGTGGAGGCAGACCTGTTCAAGGCGAGCGGCGGCTTCGAGATCGAAGGCCTCCTCACGGCGGACAAGGTCGAGATCGGATTGGGCGGCCGGTGCTACGCGCGCGAGATCGGCGGAGCGCGGATCGACGTCCGGCGAGGCGGATATCGAGAGCGAGGCATCCTGCTCGACGGTCTGGTCCGCATGTTCAGCGGACGCGGGACAGCCGAGCTTCGCGCATCGGTCATCGAGGGGGACGAGATCCACCTCGAAGACACGACAGCCGACATCGTTCGCGGAACGCGAGTCGAGATCGGCCCCGGCTGTCATATCGGGACAGTCGAGTACTCCGAGCGACTCGACGTTCACCCCGACGCCGAGGTGAAGAAGCAAACGAAGAGCTAGCAAGCCAAGCTCCAAGGGATCGTCCTGGGCCGGCTCGCGTCCCGTGCTGTACGGGGCCGGGCCGGCCCCACCGTTCTAGCGATTGACGATGTGAATCGCGCGGCCGAGCGCGTTGTCCGCGGCCTCCTTCAATCCTTCGGGAAGGGTGGGATGCGCGTGCACGGTCTCGGCGAGCGCTTCCAGCGTGAGACCCCTGCGGACGGCGAGCGCCGCTTCGGAGATAAGATCGGAGGCCTCGGCGCCTACGATCTGCGCACCCAGGATTCGATGATCCGTTCCACGCGCTACGATCTGGAAGAAACCGTCCGGCTCACGCATCCCGAGTGCTTTGCCTAGCGCGGCATACGGGAATCGGCCCACGACGATCGATGCTCCTTCCTGTTTGGCGCGGGTCTCCGAGAGGCCGACCGACGCTACCTCCGGATCGGTGAAGATCGCCTGGGGGATCAGGTTGACGTCGAGCTCGGGGGAGCCGCCGGCGAAACGCTCCGCAAGGGCGACGCCTTCGGCCGAGGCCTTGTGCGCAAGCATCGGACCGGGGACGAGATCTCCGATTGCGAACACGCCGGAGGCCGTGGTTTCCAGCCCATTGCCGATGCGAACCAGGCCTCGGCGATCGATCTCCACGCCGGCGGTGTCCAGTCCGAGGTCGTCGGAGTTTGGGCGCCGCCCGACCGCGAGAAGGATCTTGTCGCTCTCGAGAGCACTCCCGTTGGCGAGTTGGACATCGACACCTCCAGGAGCTTCCTGCCAGCTCTCGGCCGCTGTGTTCGTCAAGACCTCGATCCCTTGCGCTCGGAGGGAGCGCTTCAGCGCGCTGATCGTTCTTCGGTCAAGATCGATCACGGACAGGATCTCGGGGAGCAGTTCGACGACCGTGACCGCACTTCCCAGCCGACGATAGATGGTGGCGAGTTCCAGTCCGATGACGCCGCCTCCGATCACGAGGAGGCGCTCGGGGATCTCACGCAGCGCGAGCGCGTCATCGGAAGACCAGACGGGCTCCTGATCGAACGAGAACCCGGGAATTTCGATGGGTCGGGATCCTGTGGCCAGCACGATGCGCGGGGCGGTGATGGCCTCACCGCTGGAGAGCTCGACGCGCCCCTCTCCCGCCAGGCGTCCGCGGGCCGAGATCACCTCCACGCCGGCCTTCTCGAGGAGCGCCGCGATGCCGGTCGTCAGCTCGGTGACGACACCGTCCTTCCATGCCGCGAGCCTCGGCAGATCGATCTGCGCTTCTCCGAACGAGATACCCATGGCGTCTGCAGACTCCGCTTTCCGAAGCAGCTTCGTCGCGGCGTAGAGCGCCTTGGTCGGGATGCAGCCCCAGTTGAGGCAGACGCCCCCGAGCGCGGCTTTCTCGACCAACATGGTCTTCAACCCGAGCTGGGCGCAGCGGATGGCGCAGACATATCCGCCCGGTCCGCCGCCGATGATGATGACCTCGCCATTCATGAAACCCCCTCCGGTTCATACGGTATCTGCCGCTCGGCCATCGATCAACCTGCGTGCGACGGCCGATTGCTCGTCGCGGGATGAGCTTCGATAATCGGCGGATCATGACCCATGATGAACCTTGCCAACGTTCGCCCTTGGGTTGTCATCTATCGATCGGGAAGGGGCTGGCGGTGGCGCTCGACGAGGCAGAGGACCTCGGGAACACCGCGCTCCAGATCTTCACTCACAGCACGTCTGCGTGGGCGATGAAGCCGATCTCGGAGCAACGCGCCTCGGAGTTCATCGCGCGTCGGGCGGTTTCCACGGTGGAGTTCGTCGTCGTTCACACGATGTACCTTCTGAATCTTGCCAGTCCCGACGACACGCTCCATGAACGATCGATCCAGGCGCTGCTGGAGGAGATTCGTCGTGCCAGGAGTCTCAGGGCCGATGCGGTGGTGACCCACCTCGGTGCGCACGTCGGCTCCGGGCGGGGCCGTGGGGTCACCCGGGTCGCGCAAGCCCTTGAGCAGGTACGCGCATCGGACGTCTTCTCCGAGGAGGCCGGCGTTCGCCTTCTCCTCGAGAATACGGCAGGGAGCGGGACGGTCATCGGCAGTTCGTTTGAGGAACTTGCCGGGATCCTCGCGAAACTCGGGGACGATCCGCGTTTGGGCATCTGCCTTGACTCTGCACATGCCTTCGCAGCCGGGTACGACCTGCGGACCATGCAGGATGTCGATGCGTGTTGGGCAGGATTCGATGACGTCATCGGCGTTGGCCGGCTCGGTTTGATCCACCTGAACGACTCCAAGTACGCTTGGGGCTCCCGCCGAGATCGTCACGAGCACATCGGGCTGGGCGAAATCGGGCGCGAGGGATTGGGAGCGCTTGCACGGCGCGCGTGTACGTGCGGTGTGCCGCTCATTCTCGAGACGCCGAAGAAGATCGACGGACGAGGCGACGCAGATCGGATGAACCTGACAGCGGTGCGGCAGTTGTTGGGAGAGCCGACGGACGGACAGGAGGGGTAATGAAGCTATTCATCGACACGGCGAACGTGGAAGAGATCCGGGAGATGGCATGGCTCGTCGACGGGGTTACGACCAACCCGAGCCTGGTGGCAAGAGAGAAGCGCTCGTTCGAGGAGATCATTCGCGAGATCTGCGAGATTGTTGATGGTCCGGTCAGTGCGGAGGCGACGGCGCTCGACGCGGGCGGCATGGTGGAGGAAGGGCGAGTCCTCGCGAAGATCCACGAGAATATCGTCGTCAAGATCCCGATGACCGAGGCGGGCATGCATGCGGTGCGAACCCTTGCGGGCGAAGGGATTCGCACCAACGTCACGCTCGTTTTCTCCGCCAACCAGGCGCTTCTCGCGGCGAAGTGCGGCGCGGCCTTCGTGTCGCCGTTCGTCGGACGTGTCGACGACGGTGGCGGGGACGGGATGAATCTGGTCTCTGAGATCATCGAGGTATTCGAGAATTACGTTTTCACGGCCGAGGTCCTCGCCGCAAGCATCCGCCACCCGCGTCACGTCCTCGATGCAGCGCTTCTCGGCGCTGACATCGCGACGATCCCTTACGGCGTCCTGAAGAAGCTCTTCGCCCATCCGCTGACCGATGTCGGAATCGACCGCTTCCTCAAAGACTGGGAGAGCGTCCCGAAGTGAGCTAGCCGGGGACCGGGCTGGCGGGGACGGGAGCAGACGCTGGGCCGCGTTTCGGGGACCGGGCGAAGCTCGCCGCGCCTGATCAATGGCAGGTTCCACAGCCATGCGAGCCACTTCGTCCTGCCTTCGCGCGTTTGCAGCACGCTTCGAGGAAGGTTTCGCGATACTGCCCACAGCGGAGGTCTACGCGGAAGCTCGCAAGGCGGTCACGATCTCGTTGACGAGCGCGTCCCGGTTGCTCAACTTGACGCGGAACAGCTGGAGATCGCGGCGGACCCGGTGGGCGAGCGGATGGTCAGCGTGAGCGTGCGTAGAGATCAAGAGGGCTTTGTCGCTTGTGAGAGCAGCCTCGACGGCGGGCACGAAGCCAGGGGCGAGAAGCTCCATGGGGGCGATCTCGTCGATGACGACGAGTGCCTTGCCCCGAATGGCCCGGAGAATCGCGGCGACGCCTATCTGCTCAAGAGATTCGACGTCTACGGCATAGCGCCCCACTCGGGGGCCGGTCCGTCGATGCACATGGGCGAGGACGCCCTCCGTGCCGGTTGCGACGTCGATGACCGCGAATCCAACGCGGCGTCCGCAGACGCGAAGTTCTTTGGTGAGCATTCCGCCCGCGCTGTCGGGCGTCACTTCGAGGGCGCGCTCGATGAGCGTCGTCTTCCCAACTCCCGGACGCCCGGTGATTGCGATCCGTCCCTTGATCGGCATTCCGACGCATTCTATCCTGTTGCTGATGAACGACAAGCTAGGTCTGCTCGCGATTATCGATGAGGAATTCCGTCGGCACCCCGGCATGGGGCCGGAAGATCTCCGCAAGCTCATCGTACAGTCCGTCTTCGGCGGCGACCACCTGCTGGGTGATATCGAGCGCTTCCGATGCGATTTTCTCCGCGAGTGGGCGGAGATCGGCGTCGGGTGCCCGGGAGGCAGTGCAATCCAGATGATCGATCCCCGAGGAAAGACGGCGCGTGTTCACCTTGTAGCATGCAAGCAGCGAGACATCGACGCCATCTCGTTGGTCGAGGCGCTCATCGCGCAGCCGAAGAAGGGCGGCCGTCAGGCCGACTTCGAGGCGCGTTGGCGTCTCGTGTTGAGGTTGGCGGAGGAGGAGAGGCTTCGCTTCTGCCCGCACGAGCTTTCGAACCTGGCGGAGCTTGAGGGGCTTCCACACCACAGCCCAGGGTATGGCCACGCGTCCTATCGAATTCTTCATGACGTCACGGACTTGAAGATGGCCGACCGGCTTGCGCTGTGGGGGCTTCGGCGGTGAGGGAGGCTCGCTTGCGCCGGATCGGACATCTCGACATGGACGCTTTTTTCGCTGCGGTCGAGCAGCTCGACCACCCTGCGTTTCGGGGGAAGCCGGTGATCGTTGGGGGGCTGGGCCCTCGGGGCGTCGTATCAACCGCCTCTTATGAGGCGAGGGTCTTCGGAATCCACAGTGCGATTCCGATGGCCGTCGCGCGGCGGCGGTGCCCGAGCGGCGTCTATCTTCGTCCCCGTTTCACGCGATACAAGGAGATCTCCGACCAGGTTCGCTCGATCCTTCGTGAGGCCTCTCCGATGGTTGAGGCCATCTCGCTGGATGAGGCGTTCTTCGATCTCTCGGGCTGCTGCGGCGGGTTCGGTGAGGCGGAGGCGATCGCGCGAGACGTGAAGGGGCGCGTTCAATCGGAAACGGGGCTGACTTGCTCGGTTGGCGTCGCACCGAATCGCTTCCTCGCCAAGTTGGGTTCCGAGCTGGACAAGCCGGACGGATTCCTCGTGATCGAGCCGAAGGGCATTCAAGAGCTCCTTGATCCGCTCCCGGTCGGCCGGATTTGGGGCGTCGGCGACGTCACGGAGCGGCGTCTGGTCGGCCTCGGCCTTCTGCGGATTCGAGATGTAAGGCTGGCGCCGCTCGAACTCCTCGACCGTGAGTTCGGTACCACGGGACGCCGGCTGCAAGCTCTGGCTCGAGGGGAGGATGACACGCCACTCGGCGAGGTGGCGGAGTCGCGCTCGATCTCCCGCGAGGTAACGTATCCCTACGATTTGACCGAGCCGCAGGAAATCGAGTCGGAGGTTCGCGCCCTTGCACGCGTTGTCGCGGAACGCCTTCGGGCGGAGTCACTCCTTTGCCGCACGGTGCGCATCAAGATCCGCTACCCGGACTTCCGGACGATTACGCGCCAACTTCGCCTCGGCGTCGGGGCGGACGCGAGCGGGCTCATTGAACGCCTGGTCGTTCACCTATTGCATGATCGGGTTTCGCTTGACGAGGCGGGCATTCGTCTGATTGGCGTTGGCGTGGGAGACGTCTCGGAGGCGACGGCACGGCAGCTCCCGCTGTTCGAGTGACGGTGTAGCGCGCGCCGTACGAGACAACAGACACCTTTCGGGGGGAACGAATTGGTTGCGCGTCCGGCGTCCGCTCGCCTACGTTCTCATGGAGAGGTGATCGCCATGAGACGATGGCTCCTTGCGATGGTCGTTGTTCTGACGACGGCGGGTTTGGGTGCGTCGGCTCTGCCGCTTTGCGACTACCGATCCCCGGTCACGAACCTGGCCGACATGGCGATCAGCTTCGCCTACGAGTACCACAACGATCCATACGGTTTGGAGTCAAGCGACGTCAACGAGGGGCAGTTCGAGGTTTCATACGTCCGCCTGTACGATCAGCCAGAGTTCGGATTCGACGTGGAAGTGTACAACGACATGTTGATTTCCGTGCTTGATGTGTCGACATACACGACATTCGTAAACGCCAGCTACAAGCGCTACTTCGCCACGGAAAGGAACTTCTTTGCCTTTGCCGGAGCGCTCGGGCGGAGCTCATCCTCGTTCGAGTCACTCGCTCTGTCGATCAACTTCGGTGTGGGCTGCGGGCGCTTCGTCGATGTGACGCCACTCGCCACGGCGACACGCATCGATGAGTACCTCGTCAAACGGGGAAGCCTCACGGATCACCTTCACCCGGTCGACCTGCAGATCCTGGCCGACGAGATCGGTAGCGTGGCGACCTACGAGTCGCTCGCTGCACTGCTGGACGCGGTCCAAGACGTGATCGAGGGGTCCGGGAACGTGAAGATGGGAGGACTCGACGCGCTCGACATCTCAGAGATCACGCGGCTGATCCAGGCAGAGGGATTCTCACGCTACTGTGGTTGGGACCTGAAGATCGGTCTTGGGTACGAGCTTCTCGATCCGTCCGGCGGAGCCAATGATCTTCTGATCACCGGGGCGTTGAACTACGCGTTCGCGACGACGCCGAGCGAGCAGTTCCTGATCCAGGGGAGTTTCTCGGGGCAGCCTGATCTCCTTGAGACCAACCGCATCGATGTGACCGTCGCATACGATTGGCTCCTCACGGACTTCCTCGGTCTGGCCGCGACGTACGACTTCTCTCGCGAGACATGGGTTGCGGAACCGACCGACATTCACAGGATCGCGCTGGACTTCACACTGACGCCGCTCGACACGGCCGAAGTCGTCTTCAGTGTCGTCTTCGAACGCCGGCCCTACTATCTGGAATGGAACGTCGATCTTCAACTGAAAATAGGGATTGACCTTCTGTAGGAGAGGCTAAGCGAGTTCGCGGAGGATCGAGCCCATTGTTTCGTCGAAGAGCATCTCCTCTGCTTGTGCGGGGCTGACGAAGCGGGCTTCGGCGATCTCGTCCGGGTTTGGCTGGGGGGTTCCCTCAATGGCAACCCGATAGAAGAGCAGGGTCCAGTGAAGGCGGGATCGCGTACCGAGCTTCGACCGGACGCCGACGAACGCGGTAATGGTTCCCGTGACGCCAACCTCCTCTTCGATCTCTCTAAGGACGCACGCCTCCGGCGTCTCCCCGAAGCGCAGGAATCCTCCCGGAAGCGTCCATCGCCCCTCGGTCAGGCCCCGGTTCCCCTTGACCAGGAGAATGCGTTCCTTACGTGTGCAGAGGCCCTCGACGACGATACGCGGCATCGTGGCGTGAACTGCCGAACGGACTTGCGGAGACACGGTGGGTGCCGTCGGGAGCTCATCCTTGTCGTACCAGGCATGCGGATGGCGATCGAGCATTGGCACGCAGTACCAAACGTCGTCCCCGACGAGTGGGGCCACGGGTTCGATTGGGAAGAGCACCTCACCGGGGACCGGGAGGTCCAGCAGCCCTTCGCGCTCGACGAGGAAGACACGGCCGTCGCTCTCGATGTAGTAGCGCAAGGGCTCCCCTCCTTTGGCGAGAGCATTATACGTTGCTGGCATCGGGCGTTTCTCGGTTGCTCCTTGGAGCAGGCGAGGGGATAATCCGCCACCTGACCCGCATGACTGCGGGCCGAAGAGGTGGTGAAGCGTGCACCGAATCTTGAGTAAGCGAACTCTCGCCCCGGGAATCCGCGAGTACGTCATCGAGGCTCCCGAAGTGGCTGCCTCGGCGAAGGCAGGCCAGTTCATTGTTCTTCGGCTTCACGAGAGGGGAGAGCGCATTCCGCTCACGATGGTCAACTGCGACCAGGAGACGGGAGGCGTGACCCTTGTTGTTCAAGAGGTCGGGAAGACGACGCGCGAAATGGGCGATCGATTTGAGGTCGGCGACAGCGTTCTTGACTTCGCCGGACCGCTCGGCCGTCCCACGGAGGTTGAGAACTACGGGACCGTCGTCTGTGTCGGTGGCGGTGTCGGGATCGCTCCGCTCTACCCGATCGTCCGGGCTCTGCGCAAAGCGGGGAACACGGTGGTCGGGATTGTTGGATACCGGAGTCGCGATCTGTCCTTCTATGACGAGGAATTCCGGGAGGCATGTGACGAGTTCATCGTAATGACCAACGATGGATCCTTGGGCGGGAAGGGATTCGTCAGCGACCCGCTTCGCGAAGTCCTCGAGTCTGGTCGATCGGTCGGGCATGTGTGGGCGATCGGCCCCGCGATCATGATGAAGGTCTGCAGCGAGCTAACGCGGGAGTTTGGTGTTCCGACCACCGTGAGCCTCAACTCGGTCATGATCGACGGGACGGGGATGTGCGGCGGCTGTCGTGTCGAGGTCGGAGGAGTGGCGCGATTCGCGTGCGTCGACGGCCCCGAATTCGACGGACACAAGGTGGACTTCGATCTCCTCATGTCGCGGCAGGGCTATTACGCGGAAGAGGAAGCCTGTTCGCTTGATCGGTATCTAGCAGAGACTTCGAATTCCGAGAAAGGGGCGACGTGACCCGCGAGAAACAGGTTCCGATGCGCGAACAGGCACCGGAAGATCGCATCCGCAACTTCGATGAGGTTCCCCGGGGCTACACCGAGGATGAAGCGGTCCTCGAGGCGGAGCGGTGTTTGCAGTGCCGCAATGCCCCGTGCGTCGACGGATGCCCCGTCGGGATCGATATCCCGAGGTTCATCGAGCAGGTCAAGGCGCGCCGCTTTGCGGACGCGATTGCCACGATCAAGGCGGCGAACGCGCTTCCGGCGGTGTGCGGGCGCGTTTGCCCTCAAGAGAACCAGTGCCAAGGGGTGTGTACGCTGGGGATCCGGTTCGAGCCGGTGGCGATCGGACGTCTCGAGCGATTCTGCGCGGACTGGGAGGCGGAGCATGAACCCTGCTGCCCTGAGGTGGCGGCAGATACGGGGAAGCGTGTCGCGGTCATCGGAGCCGGCCCTGCGGGGCTGACCGTCGCGGGCGAGCTGCGCCGCCTCGGGCACGAGGTGACCATCTTCGAATTGCTGCACGTTGCCGGGGGCGTCCTGATGTACGGGATTCCTGAGTTCCGGCTACCGAAGGCGATCGTCGGCCGCGAGATCGACGCTCTCTGCCAGACCGGGGTTAAGATCAAGGTGAATCAGGTCATCGGCCAAGCGCAGACAGTTGACGATCTCTTGGAGAGCGGATTCGACGCGGTCTTCGTGGGAACCGGCGCCGGTCTTCCACGCTTCCTGGGAGTTCCCGGCGAGAACCTGAACGGCGTTTACTCAGCCAACGAGTTCCTCACCCGCACGAATCTCATGAGTGCGTATCGGTTCCCGGAGTATGACACGCCGATCAAGGTGGGGCGCCGAGTCATCACTGTCGGAGGTGGGAACGTGGCGATGGATTCATCGCGTACCGCCCTTCGGCTCGGAGCCGAGACATCGATGATCGTGTATCGCCGGAGCGAAGAGGAGTTGCCGGCTCGCGCGGAGGAGGCGCATCACGCCAAGGAAGAGGGCATTGACTTCCGGCTTCTCACGAATCCGATCGAATTCCTCGGAGAGGACGGACGCCTGGTCGGCGTGCGCTGTATCCGAATGGAACTCGGCACACCGGACGATTCGGGGCGTCGCAGGCCCGTTCCCGTGGAAGGGTCTGAGTTCGAGATCGACGTAGACACCGCAGTGATTGCCGTGGGAAACGGGCCTCATCCGCTCGTTCCACAGACGACGCCGGGGCTTGACCTGACGCGGTGGGGGAACATCGTGGCCGATCCTGAGACGGGGCAGACAAGCAAGGCGGGCGTCTTCGCGGGCGGCGATATCGTCACTGGTGCGGCGACGGTCATCGAGGCGATGGGCGCGGGCAAACGTGCCGCTGCAGCCATCGACGCGCACGTCACTTCAGCGTAGCGCGCGCAGTCGGTGGATTGAGCGGCGGCGTCGGCACTGTGTGTGTGCCGGCTTGCTTTGAGTCCAATAATCTGTGGCGGATGTCCTCACGAGATTGGACACGTGTACCACATTGGATAGCAGTCATAGGTCATCCTTTCGCCATAGACAGCTAGCACCACCCGGTGCACGGTCGGTGGAGGGGCTCAAGCCTCTCCACTGGTCTTTTCTGGCCAGAGCGAGCGGAAGATCTCAGTCTGTGTGTCCGCGAAGAGACCGGGAGTGCCGCCGGTGTGCACAAGGACGACGCACTGATCTTCCGAGAATTGCCCGCGGCCGACCAGGTCGATCAGCCCCGCCATCGCCTTCCCCGTGTAGACCGGATCGAGAAGAACTCCCTCCATCCGTGCCGTCAGGAGAACAGCTTCCCTCATTCCCTCGGTCGGAAGCCCGTATCCGGGGCCGACATACGCATCCAGTACATTGATTGCGTCTCGCGAAGGAGCTGAGGGAAGTTCCAGAACTTCGGCGGCCTCTTGCAGTTGTCGGGCGATCCGATCGATGAGTGCCGAGGCTTGCCCTGCGACGCTGATCCCGATGACGTCGATCTCGCCGCGCGAGAAGAGGTGAGAACCCAGGATCAGCCCGGTCTGCGTGCTGGAGGTTCCGACGGCGGTGATGACGGCGTCTGCAGTGAGTTGTCGGTCGCGAAGCTGTGCGACGAGTTCGAGGATGCAGGAGGCATAGCCGAGCGCTCCGTGGATGGCCCGGCACCCGTTGGGGACCACGTAAGGGACCTCACCTTCGCTGCGAAGGCGCTCGACGATCTCTGCGATCTTGTCGTCGGCAATCCGATCGGCCTCCGCTTTCGTCGACGGATATCCGTCGGATCCGACGAAGTGGATTTCGCACGCGCCGAGAATCCGATCGATGAGCAGATTGCCCGTCGACGCCGGTGGTTGCGCTCCGCGGATCACGATGATTGAGCGAAGTCCGAGCCGGTTCGCCGAAGCCACGGTCAGGCGAACGTGGTTGCTCTGCGGTCCGCCGACGGTGATCACCGTGGTGGCTCTCTGAGCGAGTGCCTCGGCCATCGCGTACTCGAGCTTGCGGAGCTTGTTCCCGCCCAGGCCGAGACCCGTCAGGTCGTCACGCTTGACGAACAGCTGGGGGCCGCCGAGCTGGCTACGCAGACGCGGCAGTTCTTGGAGCGGGGTTGGAAAGTGGCCGAGAGAAACTCGGGCGATTCGTCCGATCTGCATAGCGCCTCCTGTCGGCAGACTTCTGACGGCAGTCTACTGTCCGCTCGAGGAGAACGCACGGGGTCGCCTGTTCCAGTGACAGAAGATACGATGCGGAGTCGGGTCGCCCGTTGGTACGAAGCCGGGAGGGCCACGGGAGAGAGTGGGGGCTGCATGGATTGGAAGACGTACTACCGCAAAGAGTTGACCTCGGCGGGAAGCCGGTCGCGTCTCTGCGAGTGGCTGGAGGAGGATCCGGACGAGCGGATTGCCACAGGTCTAGGGAGGGGAGCCGTGATCTCGTTCCCGCACACGGCGATCGTTTTCGCGGGGCCTCTTCAGTCAGCGATTGTCTCCGCACTCTATCGAGGCAGCATCGAGCGGATCGTCGCACTCGGCGTTCTCCACAGCGGCGGATTGCCCGCCTATTGTGTCGCGCTCGATGAACGCCGCCCCTCGAAGGAGAGGGAGTCGGCGTTCGTAGAGGTCTGCGGTGGCTTCGGGACTGGCGCGCGCCGCATCGACACGCCCTTCGGCACGTGCCCGACGATAGCGGTGGAGCCTTCGGAGCCCGTGATCCGAACGGATTCCGTGGGGATCCTAGACGGCGAGTTCTCTCTCGACACGTTTCTCTCGATCATGAGGCTCGCTGCGGATGTCTTCGGGACGACGCCCATCCCAGTCGAGTGTCTCTTCATCGGGATGACACGGCATCCGATCAGCGGAGCCTTCGAGATGGCGCCTGGCCTCGCGAAGTGGCTGCGGGATCGGGTTGCGGATTCGTCTACGGCCGTTGTTGCGACGGGCGATCTCGTGCACTACGGAACGGCCTACGGGCTCCCGGAGCAAGAAGCCGAAATGGTGGACGACAGGATGCTCGATGCACGATTCCGGTCGGAGCTCGAGATCACACTCGGCCTGGCCATGACGCGCGAGGGCTTCCAGGAGGCATACCGACGCTCGAAGCATGTCCTTCGAAACGACCAGCGGGAGATGCTTCCGGTGATCGCGGAGTATCTCGGAGAGGGCGCGCGGTTCGAGATTCTTCGGTTCGAGCTGTCCGACTATGCCGGCATCCTCGCCCGCCCGACTCTCAACCTCGTCGCCAGCTCCCTGGTAGTCTACGGCTAGCGGGTCGAGCCTTCGATTGCGGCGAGGCTCCCTTCGCCGTACCCTGTCTATCGGGAAAGCATGGGCATCCACAGGGTGATCGGGGTTCTCGGAGGCATGGGACCGGCTGCGACTGTCGAGTTCTTTCGGCGACTCGTGGTGGCAACACCGGCGACCATCGACCAAGACCATCTCCGCATCCTGATTGACAATGATCCTACGGTGCCCGATCGAACGCGCGCTATTCTCCACAATGGTCCGAGCCCGGAGCCAGCTCTGGTGAACATGGCCCGGCGTCTCCAGGGGGCCGGGGCGGAGGTTCTCGCCGTGCCGTGCAACACGGCCCACGTGTATCTTGATGCGATTCGGAAGGGGGTCACGGCGCGCGTGGTGGACATGATCGCGGAGACGGCCGCGAGCGTCGGAGAAGAGGCCGCCGGATTGTTGGCCACGAGCGCGACGATCAACGCGCGTCTCTACCACCGGGCGTGTGAAGAGCGCGGAATCCGGTTGATTCTCCCGAGCGAGGATGGTCAGCGGACGGTCGTCCGGGCGATCGAGGCGATCAAAGCGTCGCGCTCCTTCGCCGAAGTTGAAGCAGCGATTGCCCGAGTCATCGCCGGGCTTCAGAAGCGAGGTGCGAAGGCGGTCGTTGCGGGGTGCACCGAGCTTTCTCTCCTTGACGGCGCGAGCATGACCCTCCGTTGGGTCGACGCGCTCGATTGTCTGGTGGAAGCGACGATACGCGAAGCGTTTCGCGAGGATGCAGGCTCGTAAGGAGGTTTCATGAGCGACTGGAAGGCGCGCGTGTGCGAAGAGGTCGATCGGATGGAAGGTCGACTTC
>Ga0272444_10001211_pt1 | contig 25315 bp, 18 predicted proteins | sample SSMForm13_FD_201033 | JGI IMG/M metagenome (GOLD analysis project Ga0272444, IMG submission 201033) | Marine sediment archaeal communities from Little Sippewissett salt marsh, Falmouth, MA, United States - SSM-Form-13 | ecosystem: Environmental > Aquatic > Marine > Wetlands > Sediment ...
GATCGATATCGCCACGTTCACGTTCGCCGTCGCGACGCTATGCGTCGTTGCGATCCCGCAGCCGGCGGCACGGCACATCGCCGAAGCGAAGAGACGGAACCTGTTCGCCGACTGCCTGTTCGGTTTTCGGTACGTCGCGGCAAGCCGCAGCCTCACCGGATTGCTGCTGCTCTACTTCCTGCTGAACCTGCTGCTCAGCTCGAGCGGCGCGGTGCTCTCGCCGATGATCCTCGCCCGCACCGGTAACAACGAGCTCGCACTCGGCACCGTACAGATGCTGTTCGGCATCAGCGGAATCGTCGGCGGCGCGATCGTCTCCATCTGGGGTGGCCCGAAGAGGAAGATACTCGCCCTGTTCACGGCAATCCTGACGACCAGTCTGATCGGCAACGTCCTCCTCGGCGTCGGTCGGGGACTCGCAACATGGGGCGCCGGCGCGTTCATGTCGACGCTGCTGTTGCCGATGGGCAATGGCGCCAGCCACGCGATCTGGCAGACGAAGATCCCTCCGCACCTGCAGGGGCGCGTCTTCTCGGCCCGCATCCTGATCGGACAGATCGGAGGCGCCATCGCGATTCCGCTGGCCGGCGTGCTCGCCGACCGAGCGTTCGAGCCGCTGATGGGCGGCACCAGCGCCATCGCGCGGTCGCTCGCGCCGCTCGTCGGGCAGGGACCCGGTGCCGGCATGGGGTTGATGTTCTTGCTGTTCGGTCTTCTCGGGGGCGCCGCCGCGATCGCCGGGTTCGCCTACCGGCCGATCCGCGACATCGAGCGGATCCTGCCCGACGCGACATCGGACAACAACGAGACTCCTTCAGATGCGGATTCTTCCGCAGCGCCCGGTCATTCCTGAAGCCAGCGCCCGCTCACCGGAAGGTCTGCCTCCTGCTTCCGCCCGACAGGGCGGAAGCAGCAGGAAACTCACCACGTCGCTTCGAACCCGAACTCGAGCTTGTCCACGCCGACTCCGAGCAGGTAATCGAGCTCGATGCTGAATTCCATGTTCGCCGACAGATCGATCGACATGTCGAACTCGAACTTCCCGACATCGAACAGGTGGACGCTCTCCTCGTCGAAGAACACCGCCGCCGCGAAGTCGAACGGCCCGCAACAGGAATCCTCATCGGCCTCGATCTTGTACATCTCCCAGAAGTCGCCGAGGGCACCCGGCTTGGAGACGAAGTCGCCATCGCCCCAGAACGAGATCGCGGTGAACTCGACATCGCCGACGTCGCACTCGAGTTTGAACCCGTCGAAGTGAAGCGCCTCGAGCGTCAGGTTGCCGCTGGTCTCGACACCGACGTACATCTCGACACAGATGGCCGAGAAGACGAAGTTCGGGGTCAACGTGAGCGACTTCGACTGGACGGTGAATTCCAGCGTTGCATCGAGCGTGATCCATGGTAGATTCGCAATGCCGATCCCGCTCGCGTCGAAGACGATCTTCTCGAACCCGTCGCAATCGAAATACGTCGTCGACCGCACATCGGCGCAACAGAACGGGAAGTCCACGCCGATTTGTAGGGACGAGAAGTCGAGATCGCACTCCCCGGGCTCGTCGTCATCCCCGAACTTCGCCGTCACATCGATGTCCACCCCACCGGAGGTTCCCCTCGCGGACAGCGTCATGAACACATCTTCGTCGTACAGCTCGAACGTGGCGCTGAAGGTGACGCCGACGATGTCCACCGTCGTCGTCGTCGTCCACTTGTCGAACTCCGGGACGTCCGGATCGAAGTCCAGCGCCGTCGAGATCGTGAACCCACCGAGAACGCCGATCGAAGAGAAGTTCTGATCGTACCAGCCCGACTCATCGAGTTTGCTCAGCGTGCTAAATGTCCAGTCGCCGATCGTGTACTTCACGAGCAGCTCCGTCGAGTAAGTGATCCCATCGATGAAGGACGCCGATTGCGGGTTGATCGCCAGATCGATCGTCCAGGAACCGGTCAACGCCTGCCCTGAAGCAAGGACTCCAATCCCGATCACAAGCACAGCACCGAGTACCCATGCACGTCGCATTGCCCTACCTCCCTGTCGTCAAGACGTACCACTGGCTCTGTACCTGCGAACGAGGGATGACGTGAGGCGGGCGGTGCTCGGAGCGCCCCGGGACGGCATCGCCGCCCCATCGGATGGTCCGTTCCCGTCCAGGCCGTACGGCCTGCTCATGCTCTTCGTTTGCCAGCATCGTCGGTCCCTTGTTCCGGAAACCAGCGGCTAGCAGACACCCGGTTGCTCCCAGGCTACCGCGAATCGGCTCGCTCCTCCGTTCGGCACGGTCCCTTCCAAGCGGACATTCGTCCCCACGGCATGTTCCGTGTTGCCCCGCATCTCCACGCGTGAGGATCATGGCATCGGCGTGAAGTTTGATATAAGATAGGTCATGACCACATCCGAGAGTGACGCGAGGATGGACCGTACGTACGTCGGCGAACCCTTCCATCGGTGGGATCCGAAACGCAGCCACAGGATCCAAGACCTGCCGCGATCGGACCGGCCGCGGGAGAAGCTCCTGCTGCAAGGAGCCGCGGCGCTATCGGATGTCGAGCTGCTTGCCGTGCTCCTCGGGAGCGGTACCCGCCGGGCGAGTGTCCTCGATGTCGCCTCGCGGATCCTGCGGACCGTCGAGAGCCGGCTGGATCGGGTCTCGGCCGAGACGTTGCAGTCCGTCACGGGCGTCGGAGAGGCGAAGGCATGTCAGATTGCGGCGGCGTTTGAACTGGCACGGCGGCACAACGCCAAGGGAAGACACGTCCTCCGCGAAGCGGCGGACGCGCTGCCCTACCTGCAGCCCATCCGGACGAAGAAACAGGAGCACTTCGTCTGCATCTCGCTGAACGGCGCACATGAGGTGATCGAGTCGCGCGTCGTCACCGTCGGATTGCTCGACACGAATCAGGTTCATCCACGCGAGGTCTTTGCCGACGTCATCGCCGACCGCGCCGCGTCGATCCTCGTCGCGCACAATCACCCCTCCGGCACGCTGGTGGCAAGCCCGGAGGATCTCGCTCTGACGCGGCGGATCGTCAAGGCGGGCGAACTGCTCGGGATCCGAGTACTCGATCACCTGATCGTCACCCGCGACGGGTATCTGTCGCTTCGCGAGTCCGGGCAGCTCTAGCCGGGAGCGCCGGACACCGTCCGGTTCGCTTCGGCCTTAAGCCGCTCGCCGTCCGCCTCCATGCGAAGGATCGAGCGCGAGAAGAGAGATCCGAAGCCGACGAACAGGTACGCAATCCCGCCGATGACGAACCAGAGTTGGATCCCGTATCGATCGCTCAGCGGGCCGGAGAGGGCAAGTCCGAGCGGCACGACCGCTTGCGTGGCGCTCCCGAGAAGGGCGAACGCGCGTCCTTGCATGCCTTCGGGGATCGAGGCCTGTAACGTCGCAACGATAGATCCGTTGGCGATCGGCTCCATCAGTCCGACGACGAACAGCGCCCCGCCGACGAGGATCACCCACCCATGCGGCGCGACGCCCATCCCGACGATGCCGACGCCCATGACCGCGACGGCGAGAAGCGCGGTCACGATCCGACGCCGGAACCCTCCCCAGACAGCGAGCAGAACCCCGCCGAGTGCGAAGCCGATTCCGAAGATCCCTTGAAGCGAGCCAAGCTGCAGCGCGCCACCGCCGAGGACGCGCGTGACGTAGAGCGGCAGCAGCACGAATGCAGGGTTCACGACGAAGTTCATCAACGCCAGCGCGCCGATCAGCAGGATCACGCCACGCCAGCGAACGGCAAACCGGAACCCTTCGGCAAGTCCGCCGAGAATCGAAGACGCTCCAACCCCTTCTCCGCGATCGCTTGCCTCCGGGATCCGGATCCACAGAAGCGGGATCACGGCGAGTACCGCGGTGATCACGTCGATCGCCAGCACGCCCTGGACGTGAAGCAGTTCGAGCAACACGGCGCCGAGCGGGGGCGAGAGGACCATGGCCAGACCGCGAAGCGATTGATTCAGCCCGGCGACCCGTGACAGATGCTGTGGCGGCACCATCCGCGTCGTCGCCGCCTGCATCGCCGGCCAGTGGAACGCACTGCCGACCGCGCGCACGAACAGAACGCCGTACACCGAGGGAACGCTTGCTCTCCCGAGCGTGAACAGCAAGGCCAGCACGGCGGTCGCTACGGCGATCGAGCCATCGGCGAGAATCAGCACGCGCCGGCGATTCCACCGATCGATCAGGACGCCGGCGAACGGCCCGAGGAAGACGGTCGGCACGTAGGCCATCAGCCCGGCCAGCGCCAAGACGGTGGCCGAGTCCGTCGACCTCGTCAGCCACCAAATCAGGCCGAACTGGACCAGGCGGCTGCCGAACAGCGACAGCGCCTGCCCTCCCCAGATCGTGAGGAAGAGCGGTCTCCATCGCTCCGCGTTCCAACGGGGCATCTCAACGGCTCACCCACCTCAGGAATCGGAATCCGAGCCCAGCCCGTCTGTGGATTGAAACGAGAGGGCCGCCCTCCTCATACGGAGGGCGGCGTCGACTTCGTCGCGCCGTTTCGCTCTACAGCAGATCCATCGCGGCGCTCAACGAGATGTCGGTTGACCACGCCGGATCCCCTGTAGTGCGGGTCAGCGAGGCTTCGACCAGAATGTCGATCCCGGCCACGTCGAAGCCGATCGACAGGCCCGCGGCGTGGCTCGATGTCGGTGCCTGGCCATCGGGTTTGACCCGCTGAAGCACGTAGTCGGCGATCAGCGTGCTCTCGTCGGTCAGGGCGACCTCGTAACTCGCCGAAGCGTTCAGGGTATTCTCGTTCATGATGTCGAACGGCCCGGAATAGCTGGCGTGGAACAGCAGCTGATCGTCCGGCCCGAAGGCGAACGCCGCATCGGCCGATCCGCCGACCACGATGTTCTGAGGATTCCCGAACGGGTCGACGAGCTCGTACCCGATCCCTGCCTGGATCGCCCAGCCGCAACGGCGTGTGTCTCCGCCCGCCAGGATGATCTCCTCGATCGTCAGCAGCGCCCGCGCGTCCAGATCGACGGCGGCCACCGCCTCGATCAACGACTCGATATCGGCGACCAGCTCCTTCAGGGATTCGTACTCGATCTCCCGACCGATCGCCGAGGCCATCGCCAACATCACATCGTCGGGCAGCGGATCGAAGAGCGCCCCCAATCGAATCAGATCGCTCTCGATCGTGAACGCTTTCGCCATCGGCGTCACGTCGCTGAAGCGCCCGATCCCGACTCCGACTCGGACGTCGACGCCGGGCCGCGGCTGTCCGGTCGCGAGCGAACTCTCCAGTCCGCCGAATGCGAACAGCAGTGCCTCCGCCATCGGGTAGTACCGGAACGTCGCCGATCCCTGTCCGAGCCAGCCGGTCGGCACGAACGCGTCGAATGCCAGCTCAGCCGACCCGCCGAGCGAGAACCCGTAGTTCGGCGAGTCGAACAGCTGATCGTAGTCGACCGCCAATCGACCGGAATTCACATCCACGGCGGGCGTGTTCGCATCGTCGTAGTACCGATAGCCAAACGACAGTCGCGCGTCGGTCAGTGCCGTCTTCGGCGAGTGATAGTCGCAGATCGACAGTCCCCACGCCTGCACCCCGAGCGCCAAGAGCAGGAACACAGCCCCAACGATCCCCATCTTCTTCATCACAACCCCCTTCGGATTTGGACGACGCCAGACAGTGTACGATGGGCCGGCCGATCTGTGAAGCGAGTCCGGTGACGAGGCTACGTCGGCTCGTCGTACGCCCACCGCCCGAAAAAGATCAGGCCGCAGGCGCTGCAGTGCCCGACCCGCGGCACGCGGGCGTTGTGGACGTTCGGACGGTTGAGACTCCCGGTCATCCTCGCCCCGTACTTCCGGTGCACGAAGGTCCAGGAATACGTGAGGCCGGGGTCGGTCTCCCACGTCACGCGACGACCGCTTCGAGGACTGTGCCCGCACTTCACCTTCAACCACTCCATCCGGCGAAGCCGGCGCCCCCCCCGCGCTCGTCGTTCGCATCCCCATCTCCCCGATTCGACCCTCTTGCCCCCCTACACTGCCTCCGTCTTGCGCACAGTATACCACGATAGAAGGGAGTTCCCGTTCTCCTCTCGTCCCGTCTCGGTTGACCCGGCCGCCATCCTCGCGCCAAGATGGCCTTAACCGCGGAGGGGGGAACCAATGCTGCCGACGCCGTTGAGCTGGACGAAGAAGATCCTGGCCATCCTGAAGTCGAACCTGACGCCGAACCAGATCGCCTTCTCGTTCGCCCTCGGGGTGTTCGCGGGGCTGCCGCCGATGGGGCTCCACGTCATCATCCCGTGCACGCTGGCCTTGCTCGTCCGCTCTTCGTTCCGGTCGTTTCTGATCTCGATGGGGCTGTTCGAACTGATCTCTCTCGCCATCGCGCCGGGCGCCTACGCGATCGGCCGATGGTGCCTGGATGCGAGCCGCGGACTCGATACCCTGTGGCGATGGCTATTCCATCTGCCGGTCCTCGCGCCGATGGGATACGGACGCTATCTGCTTTTCGGTAGTCTCGTCATTGCCGCGGGGATCGCAATCCCGGTCTTCTTCTTCGTCCGATTCCTCGTGACCCGTTACCGCGCCTCGTTCACGCAATGGGTCGCGGGCTGGCGCCTCTCGAACTTCCTCCGCGGGCGACGCGGCGTGAAGCTGGCCCGACGCTTCCTGGCGGGCGGAGAAGCGAAATACGACTCGAAAGCACCGCCACGCGGACCGTTCCGATTCGTTCGGCGGGAGATGCTCGTCGGCCTTCCGATCGTCTATGCCGTCTGCTATCTCCTCGCCGCGGTCCTCGTCCCGCTGTTCGCCGGCACGATCGCGACGACGACCGCATCGTGGGTGGTCGGCTCCGACGTGTCGGTGAGCGACAGTCGGTTCAACCTGTTCACCGGCGGACTGGTGCTCGACGATTTGACCGTCCAGGATCCCAACACACCCGAGGAGAACCTGGTCGAGATCCCCCGCCTGACGCTCGACGCGGGGATGCTTTCGCTGCTCGAGCAACGCGTCGTGTTCAACCGGGTCGTGATCGACGATGTATCGCTGCATGTCGTCCGCGAACCGGACGGAACGCTCAACATCGACAACGCCGCATCCAAGTGGAACGTAGACGGCTACCTCGTCTGGGCCGCCGAACATGCCCCGGAGGTCGATTGGCTAGGGCTTCTGCGCAGGTTCCTGGAGCACCTCGACGAGATCGAGCTGCCACCGCGGGGTGATCCGTACGCCGCGTACCGCGGAGGGCGGTCGTTCGACGCGTTTCGCCCTCCGTTCTCCATCGAGCGAATCGAAATCGGGCGGGTTCTGATCACCCTGAACGACGAGTTCGAGGACACCGATGCGGGACCGCTGCCGCCGGTCACGTTGATCGAGGTCGAGATGACGAACCTCGCGTTTCCTGCCGATCTGCGATTGGGACCGGTCGAGCTCCGCCTCCACGGGCAGTGGGGCGACGATCCGGAGGCGGGATTCGAACTCGTCGCCCGGTTCGACGCCTCGGGCCGGACATTCGAGATCTCCTTCTCACGCCTCGATCTTCCCCGACTTGCCCGCTTCTATGCGACGACGCTGCCGGTGGAGATCGACTCGGGGAGGCTCTCCGTCTCGGCGCAAATCGAACAGCGAGACGAGCAGTCATCGGGAACCGTCTCGCTGCTGCTCGAGAATCTTCATCTGGCCGGCCATCCTGCGCGCCCGCTGTTCGGCTTGCCGACGGAGACATCGGCACGTGTGATCGACGGGATCAATCGCTACGCGGAGGAACTCCCGATCGTCTTCGGCTCCGCCGTCTCCGGATCCGCCGTCGATCCGTCGCTCGAATGGGAGGCGCCGCTGCTCGAGATCGCACGGGAGGGCCTGTTGATGCTCGGCCGGCGCGAGTTGGAGTCGACGATCGCCGACCTCGGGGCGCGAATCGACGGCCTCGGGGGATTGCCCGAGCTCCCGATCGATCCGGACTACGCCGTGGTTCAATCCGAGGTCGAAGGCGCCGCACGGCGCATCATCGAGGATGCCGCCGGAGACCTGATCGACGACGTTCTCGGGCCGCTCGTTCGCCCGGGTTCCGAGACGGACGAGGAGCCGGCCACGTCGCCCATCTCGGACCTTCTCGAGCGCCTCCTCCATCCCGAAGGGACACCGCCGGATGGAGACGATTCCGAGACGGAGGAGCCGTAGTATTCACCACGTTCGAGGAAGAACGATGCGTTCACCTTGCGTTCCGGGCAAGAGAGGGTATACTGCTTTCTCGCTAGTGGCCTCGATCGTTCGATCGAGGTTCGTCATTCGAACGAGCAAAGCGTCTAGGGAGGTGCGATCGATGGTCAACGAGTATCGAGGAAACGACGTTCGGTCCCTCCGGGGACAGGCCGGATAGCGGCCGTACCGTTCGTCAATCCAACAGTCTTCATCATCCACGGCATCATCGGGTGCGCGGTTGCGCCGCGCGACAGGGCTGTCCGACACGCCGGTCCACGAGCCGCTCTCTAACAGGCGGACGTTCAATCAGTCGATCCGAATCGGTCTCCCCGCGAACTGCGGGTCGGATGCGATGCGCCGCCGACTCGTCGCGAGAGAATCGAACCGAGGGGCAGCTGATCTGCACTAACAAGGAGGAAGCGATGACCGATGACAGCGATGGGGTGGTGGCGCCCTCCGCGTGCGGCGCCGAGATCCTGGACAAGACAGGCATGCAGTACTTGAGCGGTCCTACGAGAAGCGAGGTGGGTTGCTATGTATACGATCTATCAGACGGAAGGGATGATGCGCCACATCTACTCCGAGCGGCTTCGATCCGCGGAGCGCCGGCGGGCGCGTAGATCGGCACTCCGCCGATCCCACGTCCGCAGCACGCTGCGTCGCGCGATCGAGGCCGGGCTCCGCTGGGGAATCGACCCCCGAGAGGTAGAGCGCGAGTTCAGCACAACGCTACGACAGGTTACAAGCCGGTAGTCTTCCGAGATCACCGGTATCTCCCAGGCAGAGGGGGGCGCGCCCGCGCCCCCCTTCTCATTTCGTCCTCGATCCGACCGTCCTCCTCTTGTTCCAGCGTCGATTGGCAAAGCGGTCCGACAGCCAGTAGCATTCCACGCCGTGCAGTCGGCGGCCAAACGCCAGGGGGGACCGCACACCCAACTGTCAGGCACTCACACGAACCGAGGGGAGAACAGATGAAGATACTCGTCACAGGACTGTTCGAAATGGCGGCGCTGCACGCAATTCGCCGTTTCGGACAGATGGGCTACGAAGTCCATACCGCGGAGGGCCACCGACTGGCGTTCTGCGGTTTCTCGAAGTACGTCTCGAAGCGGCATCGGGTCCCGAACATGCGGTACCATCCGTACGAGTACGCACAGCGCGTCGTCGAACTCCTCGAGACGGGGCAGTTCGACTTCTTCTTCCCCTCCTACGAGGAGATCATCCCGTTGAGCCGCTACCGCGATCGGATCGCCGCGGTGACGAAGACCGTTCTCCCCGAGACCGACACGCTGATGAGGATGCACGACAAGCACCGCCTCGAGACATTGGCCCACGAGATCGGCATCGACGCCCCGAAGTCGTTCTACCCCTCGTCGATCGACGAAGCACGGGATTTGATTGCCAACGTCGAGTTGCCGGTCGTCATCAAGATCACGAAGACGTCCGGCGCCGCCGGCTTCCGGAAGATCTACGACCGGGAGGGTTTCGAGAAGGCCTACTTCGACGTCGTCCGGATCAACAAGCTGCCGGAATCCGAACTCCCGATGATCCAGCAGCTCATCGAAGGGCCGACCACCTGCACCCTCCACCTTTGTCAGGAGGGCAAGGTCCTCGGCGAAGTCATGTATCAGGGGCTTCGGACGATGCCACGATCCGGCGGCACAACGGTCTTCCGCGAGAGCCTGTCCGATCCCGCCTGCCAGGAAGCGGCCGCGAGGATCGTCGAGCATCTCGACTTCACCGGACTGTGCGGCTTCGACTTCATCATGGACGAGCAAACCGGCCGTCCGTTCCTCGTCGACGGCAACTGCCGGATCACCCCGGCGGTGACCATGGCGTACCACGGCGGCTGCGACCTCATCGAGGGGTGGATCCGCGTAGCAAACGGTGACGGCGTCGCCCCGCTGCCCGAGACGCAAACCGGTGTCCGAACGAAGATGCAGTTCGCCGACTTCATCTGGCTGCTCGAATCCTACGCGGGAAGCTTCAAGGACTGGTCCGGCGAGCGAAGCCTGCGCAAGGCGTGGTGGCGAGAGAAGGACTTCCACTACGACATCCACAGCTTCCGCGACCCGATGCCGAACATCATGATCTGGGTCTACATCGTGACGAACTGTTACAAGCTGATCTTCACCGACTTCGACTCGGCACAGCTGTTCATCTTCCACAACCAGTACGTCGAGCCACAGGAGGCGAAGAGCTAACCTGTCCTACGACGCGCCGCGGACGAGGACGCCGCGGCGCATCAACTCGGCGGCCGCTTGATCGGCGGCCGGGCCGAGCGTCAGGCCGCTCAGATCGATTTCGTCGCCCTCCCCGAGGCCGGGGTTTCTCAGCAGTGGCGACAGATCCGTTACATCCGTCTCGGACAACCCAAGGATCCGCAGTTCGGTCATGTGCTCGAGAATTCCGATGCCCGCGATCGGGTTCCGGTCGAGCCAAAGTTTCTCCAAATGCCGGAGTTCGGCGAGCGGCGAGAGGTCCTCGATCTCGTTTCCCCACAGGCTAAGCCGCCGAAGCTCGACGAGACCCGCCAGCGGCGCAAGATCGACGATCCGATTGGAATCGAGACCGAGCCCCTCGAGCCGCGTCATCGATGCCAGCGGAGACAGGTCGACGATCCGATTCCCCCCCAGGCTCAGCTTGACGAGGTCGGTCAGCCCGGACAGCGGGGCGAGATCGACGAGCCCGGTATTCGGAAGGCCGAGCCAGACGAGCTTCTTCAGCCCGGCGAGCGGCGCGAAGTCGTCAATCGGGTTGCCGCTGAGTCCGAGCTCGGTCAGCTCCGTGAGGTTGCCGAGAGGCGAGATATCGGAGATCCCGCTGTTCCACAGGCCGAGCCATCGCAGCTCGTCCAGGTACGCGAACGGCGCCGCGTCGGTGATGAAATTGAAGTCCAAGTCGAGCACGCGAAGGGACGACAACCCGGCCAGCGGCGTCGCATCGACCACCAGGTTGCTTCGCAGCACGAGCGTCTCCAGATACTTCAGCTCCGCGAGCGGCGAGACGTCGGAGACGCGGTTCTCGCCGAGATCGAGACGCACGAGATTCTCGCACGCCTCCAGTCCGCCGAGCGACGCGATCTCGCGCCCGACGGCGGCGAGTTCCGTCAGTCGAAGAAGGTCGGCCCGTCGCAACGGCCGGTCGCCGATTCCCAGCGCGTCGCGAACCGCCGCCTCCAGACGCGAATCGACGAACCCGACGGATGGACCTCGATCGCCAGCGACCAGCAACCCAAGAACGACCACGATGGCCGCGACGTGAAACCACTTCATCCCCTCACCTCGCGGTGAAGTGTAGCACGAACAGCATGACGCAACAGCAAACGGAGAGGGAGGGAGGGCGTCGGCTCTCGTTTCGTCGCCCTCCCTCCTGAGTCAAGGAGGCGTCGTGTTCTCTGTTCCGTCGCTACACGATACGGCGCGGGCGCGATTCGACCGAGGGCGGACGTCGGATCGCAGCCGGACGTTGGCGGCCCCGCGGTGCCGGATACGACGCGCCGCGCAGGACGACATGCGGGACCCCCTGATGGAGGACACGTGACTAAGAGCAGCCTATCGCCGAAGCAGCAGCGCCTCGGTCACCCCCTGGAGATGGTCGAAGGTCGCCAACGGCGTGGCCTCGAAGCCGTGGCTGCTGGCGCGGACGTAGCCTAGGCACGCGACGCGCGGGCACGCACCGATCGAGTAGACCGAACTGGCATCGCTCGCCGCGCCGGCGTAGACAACCGGCTGGAGTTCGACGCCGGCATCGGAGGAGATGGCACAGATCTCGCGGAGCAGATCCTGGTCGTAGGTCGCAATCCGGTCTCGGCTTCGGATCGCCGGGCGGCCGTCGAGTTCGACGGGGCATTCTGGGACGAGCGGACTTCCGTCGATCGCGATGAACACGTCCGGCCGCTCGCGGGCCGCCAGGACCTTCGCTCCGTGGCAGCCGATCTCCTCCTGCACCGTGAACGCGACGATCGTCGGGGACCGTGGCACCAGCGATTCCGACGCCAGCCGCTCGAGTGCCCGGAGGAGACAGACGACCGCGAGACGGTTGTCGAACGTCCACGCCGCCACCCAAGGAGCCTCCGGAGCGCCGAACAGCACCGGTCCTCGAACGTCGCGCGCCGGGACGATCGGCGTTCCGATCCTCACCCCCGCTTCGGCGAGCTGTGCGTCGGTTCGTCCGGTCAGCACCCGAACGCCATCCCAATCCGGGCAAGCGGCCGCTTCTGCTCGGGAGTGCCCCGATCCGGCCGACACCGCACCGAGGATCGGAGCCCGATCTCCGACGATTTCGACTGCGGTCTCCCCGAGCTTCCACGGCAACGTACCCCCGAGACGATCGACGCGAAGCGTTCCGCCCTTCTCGATCGCGGTGACGACCAGGCCGATCTCGTCCACGTGTGCGGCGATGCACTGCACCGGACGATCCGAATCCTGCCCTTCGAGCCGCAGGAGGAGGTTGCCCGCTCGATCGACCTCCGGCTCGTAGCCGAAACCTCGTAACCGGTCGATGACGTACGCGACCATCCGCTCCTCGCGGCCCGACGGTGCGGGGATATCGAGTAGTTCCGCAAACAGCCGCAGTCCTGTGTGATCGACGCCCATGCCCGTCATCGTGCACTCCCTTCCGTCTTCCGGTTCGAGCGGCCGCTGTCTTGTACGCGCCCGGCTCCCGCGTTCCTCATCAATACAGTGGAAGATCGATGCGGAATACCGCCCCATCGCCGGGTGTGCTCTCGACGCTCATCCGGCCGCCGTGATCGCGCACGAGCCCGTAACTGACCGACAGGCCGAGCCCGGTTCCTTGATCGCGCGATTTCGTCGTGAAGAACGGATCGAAGATCCGATCCACGATGGCCTCCTCGATTCCGACCCCCTGATCGCTTACCTCCAACCGCAACCAGTCCTGTCCTTCGATGGTTTGAGCACGCGCACGGATCTCGATCCTCTTGTTCTTGTCGTCGCCGGGGTACCGAAGGTTCAGCGCATCGCGCGCGTTCGTGAGCAGATTGATGAGCACCTGCTGGATCTCCTGGCTGCGGCAGCTGATCGCCGGCAAATCGTCCGGGACGTCGACGCTCAACGCGATCCGGTCGCGGCGAAGCAGCGCCGCGTACAGCGACAGCGAATCGTCCACGATGTCGGCCATCCGAGCGAAGTTCAGACGCTCCTGTTCGTGCCGAGAGAAAGAGAGGAGGTTTCGGACGATCTTCGCGACGCGAAGGCCTTCCTCCTTGATCCCCGCGGCGTAGGCCGCCAGCTTCTCGTCCTCGATCCGGTCGCCGATCAGCTGGGCGTAGTTGATGATGCCGGTCAGCGGGTTATTGATCTCGTGGGCCACCCCAGAGGCAAGCGTCCCGATCGACTCCAGCTTCTGGCTCTGCTGCAACTGCGCCTCGAGCCGCTTCCGCTCCGAGATGTCGAACGCCACGACGAACTCCAGCTCCTGCCCCTGAAATTCGAGGTACTGCGCGGTCAGCTCGACCGGAAAGACGTCGCCGTCGCGTCGTCGGAACGTTCTTTCCGAGACCTCCGTCTCGATTCGCTTCAGCGCTTCCCATTCGGATCCGCGGCCCTCTTTCGGATACTCCGGATCGAGGTCCCACACGGTCAGCCGCAACAGCTCCTCATGACTGTACTCGAGCATCCGGCACGCCGCGTCGTTGACGAAGATGAACCGCCCGTCGGGGCGAACCCACAGGATCACCGCCTCGGTCGAATCGACCGAGTGCTGCGTCAGCTCGAGCTGCTCCCGGAGCGCCTCCGCCTCCCGCTGAGCTTCCCTCTGCTCGGTGATGTCCTCGATCGTCCCTTCGTAGTACAAGATCTCCCCTGCATCGTCCCGCACGGCGCGCGCGTTCTCGCGGACATAGATCGTCGCACCATCCCTCCGTGTCCACGCCGCCTCCACTCCCGTCACGACACCGTCTCGCTCGATCCGCCGCTTGAACGCCTCACGAGGCGTCTCCGGCTCATACCCCTCGGACTCGAGATTTCGGGCCGCCAGCTCCTCGAACGAGTCGTACCCGAGCATCCGAATGAGCGCGGGGTTGGCCGCCAGGATCTTCCCATCCGGCGTCGTCTGGTAGATCCCGAGAATTGCGTCCTCAAACAGCGAACGATAGCGGGTTTCGCTCTCCCTGAGTTCGTCCTCCGCCGCGATCCGGTCGGTGATGTCCTGCACCACGACCTGTACGCCGCGGAGCTTCCCGTCCCACTTCATCACCCCGACCCGAACGTCTCCGATCCGCGGCGTCCCGTCCTTCTTCGTCCAGCACGCTCGGAATCGTTCCACCGGTCGTCCGACGAGGATCGAGCGGAAGGCCCGCACGTACTTCGGCATGTCCGCCAGCCGCGCCGGCGGTAGCTTAGAGAAGTGGTGGTCCGCCAGCTCCTCCACGTCATAGCCGGTCATCTCGGCGAACGCGCGGTTGCAGGAGGTCACGACGCCCCTCAAGTTGACGGTGACGATTCCCATCGGCGCCATTTCGAAGATCGATCGATACCGCCGCTCCGATGTCTCGAGCTGTGCCGCCGCCCTCCGCTGCGCGGTCACATCCTTGACGAACCCAAGCATCCGCACCGACCGACCATCGGACTCGACGATGAACTGCCCGTCGTCCTCAACGTGGATGTACTCGCCGTTCTTCCTCCGAACGCGGTAGGACAGATGCGCCACATCTCGCGTTTCGCGAAGATGCTCGATCGCCCGGACGAACCCGTCCCGATCGTCACGGTGAATCCGTTCGATCCACCGAGGCAGCCCACCGGCCATCTCTTCCTCGCTGTATCCGAGGATCCGCTTGAGGTCCCCACCGTACATGACTGTATTCGCTTCGCAGTCCCAGTCGTACAGAATGTGATGACTCGCCTCGACCGCTGCCTCGTAGCGGGTCTTCCACTCGGCAACCGCCCGGGTCGCAAGCACGCGGTCGGTGATCTCCTCGATCACCGTGGCAAACTGCCCCGTCCGCGTGCTGAAAGCCAAGACCGAGTACCATCGGCTAAGAGGTTCGGAGTACTGCTCGAACCGGATCTGCCCACCGTTCAGGGCGATCTCGCCATACCGTCCGATCCAGTCGGCCGGATCGCCCTCGATCCCCGGGAGCACCTCGGTCGCCCGCCGACCGAGGATCTCCTCGCGCGAGAGGCCGGTCATCCGCTCGAAGGCGGTGTTCACCTCGAGAAAGACGTAGTCGGCCGGCTGTCCCGACTCGTCCACGACCACTTCGTGCAGCGCGAACCCGTTCAGCATGTGCTCGAACAGCTGACGGTATTTCTCCTCCTCCGCCCCCAACGCCTCCTCGGCTTGCTTGCGCTGTGTGATGTCCTCGAAGGCGATGGCGACCCGCTCGCCCGGAATCCGAAATGCACGCAGTTGGAACGTCTCACCGGTGGGGACGACCGTCTCCCGATCGAGGACGCCCCCCTCCCGAGCGATGCCGAGGAGCGGCTTCTCCAACCGCTCGACCATCGGGGACGGCCAGTGGCTCGCAAACTTGTTCCCACGATGCATCTCTGCATCGACAAACGGTGTAGCCGCCGCATTCCCGGAGACCAGGAGGAGTTCGTCCGGCTCTCGGTACTGGTAGATCAGCATCCCCGTCGGTAGCGCCGAGACAATCTCTTCCGCCATCCGAAGTTCATCGCTCGATCGCTGAATCCGGGCCCGTTCGACCGCTTGCCGGATCGTATACCCGAGCCGCTGCTCCGTCAGGTTTTCCTTCGACAGGCAACCGCAGGCACCGGCCTCGATCACACGAGGGGAGAGGCGCGTATCGTCCATGCCGACGAGCACGAGGACAGGGATGCCGGCGGCCGCTTCACACACGCATTGGGCCGCAGCGACGCCGTCGCCGTCCGAGCACGTCAGATCGAGAAGCACGACGTCCCACCGCTCGCCCGCGAGGAGTTCGGTCGCCTCCTGGACGGTGGGAGTGGCTTGAACCTCGCCTGGCGTGTCGGATGCAACCCGCAACGCCTCGCGAACCGGCACCTCGTCTCCGGAGTCTTGCTGAACCAGAAGAACTCTCATGCGCCTAGGATGCTGCCCGCTTGCCGCCGCCCCTCTGCGTGTCGGCGAAGCGAGAAGCCTCCAGTCGATGTCCTTCCCGTTTGTCGCGGTACATCTCGCGATCGGCCCGTTCGATCAGCTCCTCGAGCGTCGGTGAACCCTTCGGGTCAAACGGCGCAACGCCAATCGACAACGACAACCCGGCCATTCCCTCCGCGCCGGCACTCTCCTCCCGCAGATGCTCGCGAAGCCGGGCGACAAGCGACGGGATCCCCGGCGGATGCGCCTCGACGGCGAGGGCGACGAATTCATCCCCCGCAAGCCGCGCGATGATGTCCGAATCTCTCATCGCACGCTCAAACGCTCGGGCCACCGCACACAGCGCGCGATCGCCGACGAGATGTCCGTATCTGTCGTTGATCTTCTTGAGTTCGTCGACGTCAGCGAGCAACAGGACCGACTCACGCCCGTTCCGCTTCGCCAAGCGGAGGCTCTGCTCCGCAAGCAGCGTGAACCCGCGGCGGTTATACAGCCCCGTCAGGGGATCGCGAAGCGAGAGCTCCTCGAGCTCTTGGTGGAGCGCATGCCGCTCGGCGGCGTACCCCACGGCATGAACAAGCAGACTGCCATCTAATTGCCCCTTGATGAGGTAATCCTGTGCGCCTTGCCGAACCGCCTCGTGCGCCGTCTTCAAGTCGCCCTCGCCGGTCAGGATGATGATCGGGATATCGGGCGCTTGCGCACGAAGGCGGTGAAAGCCTTCAAGCCCCTGGCTGTCCGGCAGGCCGAGATCGAGCAGGATCAGATCCGCCTCGCCCGCATCCAGGATCGACACACTGTCCTCCAACCGCTCGATCGTGTGCACGGTACCGTCCAACGCGTCATCGCGAAGCGCCAGCTCGACCAGACGGGCATCGCCAGGGTTGTCCTCAATCAACAGGATTCTAGTGGACATGCGCCTCCAGCACAGACTTGGCCACGATCGCCCGAAGCCCATCCGGCTGTGCCCTATCGATCGGTTTGCCGATCCTCACCGTACTCACTCCTTGCCCCCACGGCCATGCGGCAGCGTGAAGCCGAACGTCGTGCCGTTGCCCGTCGACGATTCTACCCAGATCCTGCCGCCGTGTCGTTCGATAATCCGCTTGCAAAGGGAGAGACCGATCCCCGTTCCCTCGACCTCATCCCGACCGTGCAGCCGCTGGAAGACCATGAAGATTCTATCATGAAACTGCGGATCGATGCCGATTCCGTTATCTCCTACGCTGATCTTCCATTCGACGCCCAACGCCTGAGCCGACACGTGAACTCGCGGCGGTGCATCTCGACGAAACTTGATCGCGTTGCCGATCAGATTCTGGAAGACGGAGATCAGTTGGCTCTGATCCCCCCATACCGTCGGCAGTCGATCGCTCATGACGACCGCGTCCGTCTCTTCGATCGCCGTCGCCAGATTCGCCCGTGCGTGTGCCAAGACGGTGTTCAGGTCAACGGCTTCGAACGGCTTGCCGCGCGTCTGGACCCGCGAGAAGGCCAACAGGTCCGCAATCAGTCGCTGCATCCGTTTCGCTCCATCGACCGCGTACTCGATGAACTCGCGCGCATCGTCGTCGAGCCGATCGCCGTATCGCCGCTCAAGAAGCTGCGTGTAGCTGGCGACCATCCGCAGCGGCTCCTGAAGATCGTGCGAAGCGATGGAGGCAAACCGTTCGAGTTCCCGATTCGACCGCTCGAGTTCGGTCATGCTGCGTCGCAGCCGTGCTTCGGCCCCTCGGCGCCGTTCGATCTCCCGATCGAGCTCGTCCCGCGACGCGGTAACGCGGCGCAATTGCTCGATCATTTCGTTGAAGGATCTTGCAAGCTGTCCGATTTCGTCCCGCCCCTTCGCGGGCACTCGAACCTCCAGGTTGCCCGTTGCCAGTTCCCGTGTCCCGGCGGTCAGACGTCGCACAGGCCGGGTTACACCACGGGCAAATACCGCGGCCACCCCGAGCACGATCAGCGCGACGATGAGTCCCATCGTGATCGATGTCTTTCGAAGCAGGGCGATCGGCTCGGTCACCTCCTCCCAACCGACCTCTACGAGCAATCCGAGCTGCAGCGAGTCGATCCACTGATACGAGCCGATCACCCGAACGCCGCGATCGTCGTCATACTCCCCAATGCCCGACTCCCCGCGCAGAATCGCGGTGGCCGCCTCGGTCGCGATCGCTTTCCACAGCGCGCTCCCGTCCCCGGACCTCGGCTCGATCACGAGAAGGCCCTGCTCGTTGACGGCATAGGAGTCCTCGCTGGTGTGCCATCCGCTCGTCAGTCGGAGAATCCGCTCCATCTCATCGAAATCGACATGGGCGGCCAGCACGCCAACGAGGTCGCCGGCCGACGAGTGGATCGGCGCCGCGACGTGCATCACCGGCTCTTCCGTGCCCGGACGGCGCACGACGCGGTCGACGAACGTCTCTTCTCTCCCACGCAAGAAAAATGTCTCCGATCCTCGGACCTTGCCCTCGCTTTCCTCAGCGGTCGCGGCAAGGATCTCTCCGCTCGTCGGGTCGAGAATGTGGTAGTCCTCGAGCCCGCGGGCCGACAGGTTCGGCGCTAGATGGTTCCGAACCAGGTCATCGCGGATCGAGTGGTACGATGCGCCGTCGCGAGGCTCGCCAGCAAGCTGTTCGGTAGACTCAATGACCCGCGGCCGAGCCGCAACGCTTCGAAGCAGCGCGAGATTCCCTTCCATCCACTGCATCAGAGAGTCCTTCTTGAGCTCCCCGATCGACGCGACCTGCGCACGGGCTTCGTCCACCAGAGCACGCTCGCCGTGGCTGTGTAGAAGCTGCCCGAGAATGGCCATCGGCACGAGGCCGATCAACACAAAGAGCACTGCGAGCTTCAGTCGGAGACGCACGGTCGCACTCGAACCGTTGCGATCGTTCCGACGGGTTCATCCCCGAGCGCCGACACCGGCCGCTTCCTCATTCAGGTACCCTCCCTGCCGCCTCGGTCGTAGCATACGGATCCACGCGATCCCCGTGAAGTGCGCGCAGCGAAGCCGGCGACCGGACCCAGAGCCACGGGCCTATGCCCGATCTGCGCTCCGCCGCCTCGCGAACCGGATGGTCGCGCACCGGCAACCCGACTCGAGGGCAGGATTGACTCCGCGGGTGGAACCGTCATACTTGATCGGTGGATCCGACATGGTGAAGAGACGGTCGGCACGCAAAGCGGAGTACGGCACCGAAGCTCATGGCGCGCTGCAAGCGGCGCTCCCGCTTCCCTACCACGTCCTCGATCCGGGCGGAATCGTCCTCGGCGTCAATGCGCTCTGGCTCGACCGGTTCGGCTACCGGCGCAAAGAGGTCATCGGACGTCGCTTCGAGGAACTCCTGGCATCCGACTCGAAGGCCACGTTTCACGAGCTCCTCACCCGGATGCAGCCCGGCGAGGTTCTCGAGACCTCGATCGATCTGATTCGAAAGGACGGAGCACGCGTTCACACCCGCTTCTGCGGCGTTACGGAGCACGATGCCCGCGGGAGGCCGCAATCCTCACACTGGCTCCTCTGCGAAGCGCCGACGGCAAGTGACACCGCGGGGGCCCAGCCCGCAGACGAGCTGCTGCTGCGGCGCATGTTCGAGAACTCGCCCGACGCCGTCTACCTGCTAAATCTGCGTTCCGGCGAGGTGGAGTACTTCAACCGATCCTCGTTCTGCGGGCGGACCCCCAAAGATCTGGGGAGTCCGGACTCGATGTTCGCGTCGCTTCACCCGCAGGACGTCGAAGCCGTCGCCGAACACTGGCACCGCATCCGAAGCGGCACCGACGGCCGGGAGGGGTTCATCGACTTCCGATGGAAGACCGTCGGCAGCGACTGGGCATGGGTTCGCAGCCGCGAGGTTGTCCTTGATTGGGACAAGGACGGCACACCGACCCGCCTGCTGATCACGCTGAGCCTGATCACACGGCAGAAACAGGTCGAGACGGAGTTGAGACAGCAGCGGAACCGCGCCCAGCAGTACCTCGATGTCGCCGGCGTGATGTTTGTGGCCATCGACCGAAACGGCGTCGTCACACTGGTCAATCAGAAGGCCTGCGAGGTCCTCGGCCGGACGCAGGCCGAGATTCTCGGGCAAGACTGGTTCTCCACGTTCCTCCCCGAGCGCGAACGGGATCAGGTTCGTGGCGTGTTCGATCGCCTGATGGCCGGCGAGATCGCACCGGTGGAGACGTTCGAGAACGCCGTGGTCGATGCCGCCGGAAAGGAGCGGTGGATCGCCTGGAAGAACACGCTCCTCCACGACGAAACAGGACAGATCCTCGGCTCGCTCAGCTCCGGCGAGGACGTGACGGAGCGAAAGGCGGCCCAGACGCAACTGCAATTGACGATGCACTCGCTGGAGACGGCGACGCCGGCCGTGTTCTGGATCTCTCCGGAGGGACGGTTCATCTACGTGAACGACGCCGCCTGCCGCCACCTCGACTACTCGAAGGACGAGCTGCTCGGCATGAGCGTGGCGGATGTCGACCCGGAACACACCGCGGACATCCGAGGTCAACGGTGGCGGATGCTCAAGGACGCCGGGAGTCTCCGGTTCGAGTCGATGCACCGGCGGAAGGATGGGCGGACGATTCCGGTGGAGGTCATCGACCACTATGTGTGCTTCGAGGGCAAGGAGTACGAGTTCGCCTTCGCCCAGGACATCACCGAGCGAAAGGAAGCAGAAACGGCGCTTCAACGGACGGCCAAGCAGCTTCGCGATCTCCGGACGCAGCTTGACCACGCGGAGGAGGCCGAGCGAAAGCGCATCGCGAGGGAGCTGCACGATCAGATCAGCCAGAACCTGACGGCGCTGTCAATCAACGCCGGCGCCATCGGCAACGCGCTCGGGGAGTCGTCTCTGGAGATCTCCGGACATCTGCGGGCCTGCACCGAGCTGATCGATGAAACGGCCGATCAGATACGCAATCTGACGTTCGCGCTCCGTCCGCCGGTCCTGGACGATTTCGGACTCTCGGCTGCGCTCGAGTGGCACGCCGAACGCGTGTCGGCGGCGACCGGATTGAACGTACGCATCGGCGCAACGGAGTTGGTCCCACGCCCGAGTCCGGAATGCGAGATCGCATTGTTCCGGATCGCGCAGGAGGCGTTGACGAACATCGCCAAGCATGCCCAAGCCACCGAGGCTCGAATCGGGCTCGACGAGGATGATGGAACCATCCGGTTGCGAATCGAAGACGACGGGGTGGGATTCGACCCGGTGCAGGACCTCGGCGGAAGCCAGCCCGCGGGATGGGGTCTCTTGAACATGCGCGAGCGTACCGAATCGCTCGGGGGACGATTCGTCCTCGACGCCCCGCCGGGCGGAGGCACGCGGATCCTCGTCGAGGTGCCGAGATGACGGAGGCCGGGCGATGAATCGTGTCAAGCTGCTCCTCGCCGACGATCACGCCGTGGTACGCGACGGGCTGCGTCTCATCTTGGAAGCCCAGCCCGACATCGACGTGGTCGGCGAGGCGGCGGACGGCCGCACGGCGTTCCGCCAAGCGAAGAAACTCCGGCCCGATGTGGTGCTGCTCGATGTCGCGATGCCTGAACTCAACGGCATTGAGGCCGCCGAGCGGATCCACGCTTTCGATCCGTCGATCCGCATCGTGATTCTCTCGATGCACTCGTCGAAGGAGCACATCCTTCGCGCGTTGCGCGCCGGCGCAACGGGCTACGTTCTGAAGGAGTCGGCAGCCCACGAGATGGTGTCCGCCGTCCGCGACGTGCTCGCCGGCCAGCGATACCTGAGCCAGAAAGTCTCCGATCACGTGATCGAAGCCCTCCTGCACCCCGACGATGGAGACCACCTGGAGACACCGCTCGAACGCCTCAGTCCGCGGGAGCGAGAGGTCCTTCAATTGGTCGCCGAAGGGAAGTCGAGTGCCGAGATCGGCCGGATCCTGTTCTTGTCGCCGAAGACGGTCGATACCTATCGGAGCCGCCTGATGCACAAGCTCGGGGTAAGCGACATCGCCAGCCTCGTCCGCTTCGCCGTTCGGCATGGGGTCGTCCCCGCAGACTAGCCTTCCCCACCTGCTGCATCCAGAATCCCCTACAGACGTGGATCCGCTCCCTCTCTACACTTGGCTCGAATTCCCATCCAAGAAGCAGGAGGTGAAATGCCGTGAGCGAGCGGACCGTTCTGATCGTCGACGACCACGATGTGCTTCGGGGTCTTCTTCGCGCGCAGCTTCGAACATGGTGTCCGACGCTTCGAATCCTCGAGGCGAGCGACGGCGAGACCGCCATCGCGTGCGCAGAGACCGAGGCACTCGACGCTGTCATCATGGACATTTCGCTTCCCGGGATGAACGGGATCGAGGCCACGCGAGCCATCAAGGAGATGCACCCGGACATTCCGGTCCTCATCCTGTCCATTCATGAACTGCAGGCGTATCGGCACGATGCGGCCGCCGCCGGCGCTGATGCCTACGTCGCGAAACGGCATCTGCACGGGGAGCTTCAGCAAGCGCTCTCGGAGCTGCTCGACGACGTGAGCGTATGCCGTGCCGGGGGAAGCCGATGATCGCGCAAGCTCGACCTCGGCGATCCGTGGAGCTCCTCCTCGTCGAGGATAGCGCCGCCGATGCCCGGCTCGCCATCGAAGCGCTGCGCGAGGTCGGAGCGACGCCCCAAGTTACGTGGGTTCGTGACGGCGCGGAAGCCCTCGACTTCCTCTGCGGTCTCGCCGGGAAAGCCGGCACCACGACTCCCGAACTCGTTCTGCTCGACCTCAACCTCCCCCGAATGGGAGGCCGCGAGCTCCTCTCCGCGATCCGGGCCAACAGGGATCTCCAGCGAGTTCCCGTCGTCATTCTTTCGACGTCGAAAGCGACCGAAGACGTCGCGGAGGCCTACCGCCTGAAGGCCGACGCCTACGTGCAGAAACCGATCGGACTGGATGAGTTCGTCACGGTCATCCGGGCCATCGACGATCTCTGGCTATCCAATACCCCGCGGGATTCACATCAAGATGCAGCCGTCGCAGACCGCTCACGAACGACAGGCCAGCACAACGCGACGCCGAACGGCTCCACCGACACGACATCGCAATCGACATCGCAAGCACACCGATCCGAACGAATGAGCACAGGACGATAGCTTCGGATCCTCGTCGGTGGCGCCGTCCGGCGTCGCAGCTGGACCCTCTTGTCGCATCGCATTATCCTCCTAGAAGGAGGGATCATCGAATGGGATCGTTCAGGGGTATCGCCGCCGCCGTCCTCGTTGGCCTCGTCTCGCTGGCCGCCAACGCATCCGCCTTCGTTCACGGACCGTACGCCGGCGCCCCATGCGCCGATGCTGTGACGATCAGCTGGACCTGTGCGCCGCCGGCTGCGGCGCGGATCGAGTATGGGCTTCGTGATAGCTTCGACTCGACCGGAGAGCTGCCGGAGGTCTTCTCCGTCTCCCCGATGGAGGACGAAGATGCCCCCTATCACGTCCGGCTGGTGGGTCTCGAGCCGCAAGCCGAGTACGCCTACCGCGTCATCCTCGAGGCGGAGGCGGCGGAGGTCGTCAGTGCGACCGGCGGCTTCTGCACCGAGCCCGCACCGGGAGAACCGGTGGTCTTCGCCGTCCTTGCCGATACGCAGTGGCAATCGGAGACCGTCAATCCGTTGCAGGCCGTCGGCGATGCCATCGCCGCCGATCCGACACCGTTCCAGTTCATCCTCCACGGCGGTGACGTCATCGAGAGCCCTTCGAGCTACTACTGGGACCATTGGTTCACGTCGTTTGACGAGATGTTGCTTCGGGCCCCGTTTATCCCGGTTCTCGGAAATCACGAAAAGAACCATCGTTCCTACTACCAGACGTTCTCCCTGCCGCCCGGCGCAGGAAAGGACGACAAACGCTGGTGGGCGCTGCACTGGGGCGACGTCGTCATCGTCGGCCTCGATTCAAACGTGAAGAAGGCAACGGATTACACCGCGCAACAGGACTGGGCTCGCGAACATCTTGGCGGCTCCGAGCCGCACAAGTTCGTGATCTTCCATCACCCGGTGTTCACGTCCGACGCGTACCACGAAGCGGGCACGTTCCTCGACAAGATCTACCATCCGATCTTCGTCGAGCAAGCGGTCGACATCGTCTTCAACGGCCACTCCCACCACTACGAGCATATCGTTCGCGACGGCGTCACCTACATGGTCCTCGGCGGCGGCGGCGCCTCGCCACGGCAGACAAAGCCGGAGCATATCCAGGGGTCCGACGTCTCGGTGGAGGGACACTTCTTCTACACGCGGGTCAGCACGTCCGCCGATCGGATCGACGTCGACACGATCTCCGTCGCGCGGTCGATCTCCGAGGAGGAGTTCGTCGCAACGGGAACCTCCCTTGACGTGTTCTCGCTGCCCGAATCGGGGACGATCGCCACGACGTCCCCGACCGATACCCCGTTCATGCGGTGGAGGCTTCTGGGAGCGCTTCTCCTCGGCGCCGGCGTCGCCGCGTGGCTCCTCCTTCGCGAGCTCGGCGATTCATAACCCCGCAAGACGATGGATCTCTGACAGCAGACGTCAGAAGACGCTCGCAGTGCGTGTTTGCTACTCCGTAGTCCAGCACAGCGTTTCACAGCGATCCCATCTGCGGACTCCAAATTGCCTCCGGGGGGGTCCGTCCGTATACTGGGTGCCCATCTCACGGGAAGACGGGTCGGAAAGGGGCGCATTTGGAGGCAGTCCGGACCGGACAGCAGTACATCGCGCGGCAACGCGCCTACCGCGTCGCGTTGTACGTCCTGCTCGCCGCTGGCTGCGCAGTCATGCTCCTTCCATTCTTCTGGATGCTGACGACGTCGTTGAAGACGCAGTCCGAGGCGTTGCGGATTCCGCCGCAGTGGATCCCGGCGTCGTTCCGATGGCAGAACTACGTCGACGCATGGAATGCCGCTCCGTTCGGCTGGTACTTCTTCAACTCGTTCTTCATGGCGATCACGACGACGCTCGGCGAGGTATTTACGACGATCCTCGCGGCCTACGCGTTCGCGAAGATGAAGTTCTTCGGCAAGAACGTGATCTTCGCGATCTTGCTGGCGACGATGATGATCCCCGGACAGATGCTGCTGCTGCCGAACTATGTAACGA